>CENX01012441.1_pt1 | contig 17547 bp, 14 predicted proteins | sample 361321 | NCBI WGS metagenome assembly CENX01 (sample SAMEA2619678, study PRJEB7988) | marine metagenome | isolation source: saline water (ENVO:00002010), including | reverse complement strand
GTATCATGACCAATCGAAGCAACTTTTTTATGTATTTCATCTAATGAGATTTTTTTTTCATTAAAAATAACCTTAAGTATTCTATTTTCTTTATTCCAATCCGCCATCTTAATTCCTTTAGTAGCCAAACAATTTGACTCTATTCTCTTTTCACACATTCCACAAACACCATCTACAAAAATCATCTGGGATTTAGTTTGAGAAAAGCTAATAGAGAAAAATAAGATCATTACAACTAATAGATAATTTGTTTTCATAATTATTAAAATTTATTTTATATAATATCTTAATCCAATATAAGTCATTCGACCAAAAATTGGACCATAAACATAGGTTGCATCAAAATATTGACCAAAAGGGTCGTCAGATGCAATAATTGTATTTTCTTGTCTATAATTTGTTAAATTTTCAACACCTAAATATACCTGAAAAGATTCACTAAAAACTCTGGTTATCTGCGAATTAATTAAATTTAATCTCTCAGAAATATTTGACAGCCTGTACTGCTGTGGATTATCTTGCGTAGATGGTATTCGTTGCTCCCCAACATGATTAAATGTAAAATCATATTTCCAACTCCTACCCTTTTCATTTGTGGTTCCATTGTAGGATAAATTTAAAAACAGTCTATCAGATGGAGTCAAAGGATTTTTTAATCTTCCGTGTGAAATATAGTCTGTTTCGGCAAAAGTATTTTTATAAGCAAACAGGAAATCAACAGAGTTTGAAAGGGTGTAAGAAAGTTGAGCTTGAAAACTATTTGAATAACTTTTACCAGTTAAATTATAGAAATTAATTAGTGATGGAGTTTCCCAATCTGCTACTACTTTATTTTGAAAATCAGTTATGTAATAGTCTAAAATCAATTGAGATTCTCGATTAAATAATTTAAAACTATTTATTATTGAGACTCCATAATTCCAAGCCTGATCGGCTTTCATAGTCGAAAAATCGGTAGGAGTTGAATTTTCAGTAAAAATAATTTCTCTTGAACTGTAAAATAATTTTTGGTTTTCAGAAAAAATATTTGCCACACGTGTTGCTTTACCAAAAGATAGTTTGATGGTAGACTTTGGAAATACTTGATATTTCATGTGAAATCTTGGTGAAATAAAATTTCCAATTTTATTGTGATTGTCAAATCTTAAACCTGCTGATAAATTTATTTTATCTAGATCATCATAGTTATACTCGAAATATGCCCCAATTGACTTTTCAGTTCTAGAAATATCAAAATTATTAAGGCTAAGATTATTATTGAATATGAATTCATCATACTCATCATAGGTTAGGGAAATACCTGTTTTAATTTTACTTCTTGTATCACCAATAATGGAATTGTATACGAGATTTGAGTATATACTTGTTTGATTAGTATCGTGGTTTCTGTTTCCGAAAGATGAACCCATATCAATTCCAGTGTATGCAAATTGAAATCCTAAAGATCTATAAGTTATAAGCGGATCAACATATCCAAATTTAAAATTTGTCTTTAAAATTTCTGAATCAGTTTTTCCTCCCCAATAATTTTGATTTTCAGGAAAAATTATCCCATCAATATATTCATTTTCTCCAAAAACTCTCTCATCAAAAACATAATTAAAATCAAAAAATCCTACTAAACCTTTTTCTAGGTTTGTGTATTGAAACCTGTTAAGAATATTCAACTGTTTTCCGGTTGGACTATCTCTGAAACCATCGTTATTATTATCTGCACTGGTAGTTTTTTTATTGGTGTGAAAGTATAATCCATGATCAAGTTTATGATTAAGGTTCGAGGTGTAGTGAGCATTTAACTCTAAACGCTCCATTTGATTAGCAAATAGATTTAAAAAAAACTTATCGTCTGTTAGGGGCTTTCTTAGCTCAGTGTTGATTTGTCCAGAAATACTTTCATATCCATTAACTACACTACCAGAGCCTTTTGCAACCTGCAAACTTTCAATCCAAGTCCCAGGAATATATGTTAGTCCATATGACTGAAGTGCCCCTCGGATAGAGGGAATATTTTCAACAGACATTAAAATATTAGGACTACTAAGACCGAGCATATTTATTTGTTTTCTTCCAGAAATTGCATCAGAAAAATTAACATCTATTGAGGGCGTCGTTTCAAAACTTTCAGCAAGGTTGCAGCAAGCAGCTTTTAATAATTCTTCAGACGAAATATTAATAATATTTGCGGAACTTAACAGAGAAACTGAAGATGATTTTGAATTATATTCTAATGAAATTTCATCCAATTCTGTATCAGATCTTAAAAAAATCTCAGGGTTTATTGAGCTTACACTTAATGTATCATTTTTATAACCCACATAACTAACAATGTAGTTTTTTAAATTATTTGGATTTGATAAAATAAAATTTCCCTCCATGTCTGAAGTAGTTCCACCTGAATTATCGCTCCAAATAATATTTGCACCAACAATCGGAATTTCTTTATTATCAATTATCTCTAAAATTTTTCCCTTTACATTCTGAGAAATGGTAAGATTGTAAGTAAATAATAAAAAAAATAATACAAATAACCGTTTGCACATATTGTTAACAAAATTAGATTCTTTACACAAAAATAAAGATAAATTAATAGTCAATTTAATTATTTTTAAAATTGTGAACAAAATAAAAATTAAATCTGCTTTAATATCTGTTTTTTCAAAAGATGGTCTGAGGCCAATCGTTGAAAAATTAGTTAAAAATGAAGTCAAGTTATATTCGACTGGAGGAACTTATAAATTTATATCCGATCTTGGACATGATGTCACAGAAGTTGAAAATATAACTGACTACCCATCTATCTTTGGAGGAAGAGTAAAAACATTACACCCTAAAATATTTGGTGGAATCCTTTACCGAAGAAATAATGAAAATGATATTGACGAAAAAAACAAATATAAAATTCCAAATATTGATTTAGTAATTGTAGATTTATATCCTTTTACAGAAACGGTTAAAAACGGTGGTACTGAGTCTGAAATAATAGAAAAAATCGATATTGGAGGTGTCGCTTTAATTAGAGCTGCGGCCAAAAATTTTAATGATGTTGTTTGTATTTCATCTGTAAGAGACTATACGACATTTTTAAATATGTATATTAAAAATCAAGGTGTTCTCAATTTAGATGAAAGAAAACAATTTGCAAGAAAATCTTTTCTAACATCATCTGCCTATGATAAGGCAATATTTGATTATTTTGATTCGTCTGAAATCCTTAGCTTAAGATATGGTGAAAATCCCCATCAGGATGGAATATTTTCCGGAAAAATTAATGAGATTTTTACAAAACTTCATGGAAAAGATCTTAGCTACAATAATTTATTGGATATAGATGCTTCTATGGATTTGATTTCTGAGTTTAAAGACGAAAAGCCTACTTTTGCAATTTTAAAACACAATAATGCCTGTGGAATTGCTACAAGAAATAATGTTAAGGAAGCATATGAAAGTGCATTAGCGGCTGATCCAGTTTCTGCATTTGGAGGTATTTTAATTTCGAATTCTAAAATTGATTCTGATTCTGCGGAGTCTATCAATTCTTTATTTTGTGAAGTTGTTATATCTCCTGATTTTGAGATTGAAGCATTAGATATATTAAAAGGAAAAAAAAATAGAATCATTTTAAAGCTGAATTCTTATCCTCAAAAGAATAAACTCACAAGGTCATGTTTAAATGGAATTTTAATTCAGACTAATGATAATATTACAGATAGCAAAGAAATATTAACTTACCCAACTAAGACAAAACCTAACGAGGATCAAATTGAAGATTTAATATTTGCTTCTAAAATTTCCAAAAATACTAAGTCGAATACAATTGTATTGGTTAAAAACAAACAACTTCTAGCTTCAGGGACTGGTCAAACCAGTAGAGTTGATGCCCTAAATCAAGCTATTGAAAAAGCCAAAAAGTTTGGATTTGATTTAAATGGCGCGTGTATGGCAAGTGACGCATTTTTTCCTTTTCCTGATTGTGTTGAGATAGCTCATAAAAAGGGGATCAATACAATTATACAACCAGGAGGTTCAATCAAAGATAACTTAAGCATTGATTATTGTAATGATAATGACATATCAATGGTTTTCACCGGAATAAGACATTTTAAGCATTGAAATTGATTTATTATTTTTTTTATTTATAAATTTACATTTCGAAGGACCTTAATTAAATTTTTTTCTAAGTATAACATATGGGATTTTTTGACTTTTTAACTGAAGAAATTGCTATTGATTTAGGTACAGCTAATACCCTTATTATACATAATGATAAAGTTGTTGTGGACAGTCCGTCAATCGTTGCAAAAGATAGAATTACTGGAAAAATTATTGCAGTTGGTAATGAAGCTAATTTAATGCAGGGTAAAACCCATGAGGATATAAAAACCATTAGACCTCTTAAGGATGGCGTTATAGCTGATTTCGACGCATCTGAGCAAATGATAAATCTATTTATCAAAAGTATTCCCACACTAAAAAATAAAATCTTCTCACCCTCATTGATTATGGTAATATGTATTCCTTCAGGAATAACTGAAGTTGAAATGAGGGCAGTTAAAGAATCTGCAGAGAGGGTCAACGGTAAGGAGGTTTATTTAGTTCATGAACCTATGGCTGCTGCAATCGGTATCGGAGTAGACATAATGCAGCCCAAAGGAAATATGATTATTGATATTGGTGGCGGCACGACGGAGATTGCTGTTATTGCATTAGGAGGAATTGTTTGTGATCAATCTCTAAAAGTAGCTGGAGATGTATTTACTAATGATATTATATATCACATGAGAACTCAACATAATCTTTATGTTGGAGATAGAACTGCAGAAAAAATAAAAATCCAAATTGGAGCAGCTACAGAAGATTTAGATGATCCTCCGGAAGACATGAGTGTTCAAGGTCGTGATCTTTTAACAGGCAAGCCAAAGCAAATTGAAATTTCTTACAGAGAAATTGTAAAAGCTCTTGAAAAATCAATACTAAGGGTAGAGGATTCGGTTATGGAAACATTATCCAAAACACCGCCAGAACTTGCTGCTGACATTTATAACACAGGTATGTATCTAGCTGGTGGAGGTTCTATGTTAAGGGGGTTGGACAAAAGACTTTCGAAAAAAACTGATTTACCGGTTTACATAGCAGAAGATCCCTTGAGAGCTGTAGTGAGAGGAACAGGAATAGTGCTTAAAAATATTCCAAAGTATAAGAGCGTACTCATAAAATAGTTAAAAAAATATGCAACGAATTATTTATTTCTTAACAAGAAATAAGGACTTTATTTTATTTATATCGTTGCTTTCCATTTGCCTTTCAATCAATCTTAATTATAATGAATACAATAAAAGTAAATTGTTAAACTCTAGCAATTCTTTTTTTTCAACCATGTACAATACTAAATTGACTATTTCAAAATATTTTAATTTAGAATACCAAAATCGATTATTAATTGAAGAAAACAGAAAACTAAGATATCAAATTTATAATTCTGTAGACTCACTTAAATACAAATCAGAATTAGAGAAAATAAGCTATGATGTAACCTCCGCTTCTGTTATAAAAAACAGCTATTCATATTCCAATAATTTCATCACTATTGACGTGGGTAAAAAAGATAGTATAGAAGTTGATAACGGAGTGATTTCATCAAAGGGGGTTGTTGGTATTATAGACAAAACATCTCTTAACTATTCAAGGTTTATTTCTATTCTAAATACCAATTTTTTATTAAATGCGAAATTAAAAAAATCTAGTTACTTTGGAGTTCTTTCGTGGGATGGCACTAATATTAATAGAGTTCAGTTAAAAGATATTCCAAAGCAGGCAAATGTTGTAATTGGAGACACAATTGTAACTGGAGGAAATTCATTAATTTTTCCAAAGGGTATTCTTATCGGATATGTTGATTCATTTAAATTAGACAACTCAGAAAACTATCTAGAATTAGAGATTAATCTGGCAACTGATATGGCTAATATTGAAAACCTTTATGTCTTAAATAATAATAACATTAAAGAAATAAATTCATTAGATGAATAAAATAGTTTATAACATATTTTTAGCGCTAATTTTAATCCTATCACAAGGCTTATTTTTTAATAATATTAATTTAATAGGATCAATTAATCCTTTTATATACATATTTTTCATTGCATATTTCCCTTTAAAAAATAACAGATCATTATTTATTTTTCTTGCATTCCTGTTTGGACTCATAATTGATATTTTTTCAGATACTCATGCTATACATGCAGCTGCCACATTAACAATTGCTTTTCTTAGACCTTATTTTATGAAATTGTATTTTGGGATAGCTTATGAACATCAGGTTATTAAATTTAATTCGATTGAATTAAAGCAAAATTTATTTTATCTTCTGTCAATTATTTTAATTCATCATTTGATTTTATTTAGTCTGGAAATATTTGATGTTTATAAAATTTTATTTGTGATAAAAAATGCTTTCAGTACATCTATATTCACATTTATTACTATTTATATTCTTTTTGAACTAATAATCAAAAGGACAAAATGAGAAAGACTCTTTTATTTGTAATTGTTATAACCGCATCTGCAGTATTTATACTCAGGCTATTTTATCTGCAAGTTTATAACACAGAACCATACTCTATATATGAAGATAATGCTATTAGAAAAGTTTTCACATATCCCAAAAGGGGCTATATCTTTGACAGAAATAATAATTTACTTGTATCAAATCAACCGTCTTATGATGTTATGATTATTCCAGGACTGGTCAAAAAACTTGATACACTAGAGTTTTGCAAATTATTAAAAATTTCAAAAACATATTTTGACAATAAAATAGAAAGAACCTCAAGATACTCAAGAAGAACACCTTCAGTTTTTTTAGCACACCTATCAAAAGAAGATTATGGTTTTCTAGCTGAAAAAATCAGAAAATTTGAGGGGTTTTATATTCAAAAAAGAAACTTACGTCAATACAATACAAAAATAGGTGCTAATGTATTAGGATATGTAGCTGAGGTTAATCGGTCAAATTTGGAAAAAGATAATTACTATTCACAGGGAGATATAATTGGTAAGCAAGGAGTAGAATTATCATATGAAAAATTTTTAAGAGGAGAAAAAGGAATAAAATTTATTCAAAAAGACAGATTTAACAGAGATATCGGAAGCTATAATGACGGATCAAATGATCAAAATTCGATTCCTGGAAGTGATTTAACCATTACCATAGATTCTGAACTTCAGCAGTATGGAGAGTTATTAATGTCTAATAAAAAAGGTGCAATAGTAGCAATAGAACCTGGAAGCGGAGAATTATTAACTTTAGTTTCAGCTCCGTCTTACAATCCTAATTTGCTAGTTGGAAGACATAGATCAAAGAACTATTTTAAACTTTACAATGACAGTATTTATAAACCCCTTGTTGATAAAGGGCTTTTATCGACATTTCCTGCTGGCTCCCCATTCAAAATTGTAGTAGGCTTGATTGCGTTAAAAGAAAATATAATTAATGAAAAAACTACCATTTTGTGTAATGGGCAATATATCTATGGAAAAAATAAGAAATCGATGAAATGTCATTGTGGTGGTGGATATCGTAATATTTATAACGCAATTTCAGAATCATGTAATTCATATTTTGCAGATACATATAGAAAAAATATAAGTCAAAACAATAAAATTTCTGAAAACTTTGATATTTGGAGTGAAAATATTAAAAGCTTTGGTTTTGGAAATTATTTAAATAATGATCTACCTATTGGAAAAAAAGGTATGATTCCAACTTCGGAGTTTTATGACAAATGGTATCCTGATTTTAGATGGGGGCCTACTACTAATTTATCAAATTCCATAGGTCAAGGAGAAATACTTGTTACACCAATTCAACTAGCAAACATGATTGCTGCAGTTGCAAATAAAGGTTTCTACTACACACCACACATAATCAAAAAAATTGAAGGCATATCAATACCAGATAGATTTACAGAAAAAAATAGAATCAATATTGAAAAAGAATATTTTGATATTGTTGAAAAGGGTCTTTCGAAAGTTTATGAAAGTGGCACAGGTAAATTTTTAAATATTCCAGGAATTGAAATGTGTGGTAAATCGGGAACAGCTGAGAATTTTACAAAAATAAATGGTAAAAAAACTCAACTAACAGATCATTCCATTTTCGTGGCGTACGCCCCAAAAAATGATCCAAAAATTGCAATTGCTGTTTTAGTGGAAAACGGTTATTATGGATCAACATGGGCTGGACGTATTTCTAGTCTAATGATTGAAAAATATTTAAAAGGTCGTATTAGTGATAATAGAGTTGAGAAACTTGTTATAAATAAAAGCTTAGAAAGCGAATATAAAAAACCATTCTCGAATAAACCCTTTAAAATTAATAAGCAATGATCGGTGAGAGAAAAAATATAATTAGATTAGACTGGTTAATTATCCTGGTCTACTTTTTATTATTGGGTTTTGGAATCGGGAATATTTTGTCCTCAAGCATTTCAGGAGAAGAAATAAATATTTTTAATTTTTCTACCCTTTATGGTAAACAATTTATTTATGCTCTAATCTCTATTTTTTTTGGATTTATTGCAATATCAATTGATGTAAAATTTTATGAAAGATTTTCAAGCGTTTTTTATATTTTTTCAATTGTAGTTTTAGTTTGTCTATTCTTTTTTGGCAAAAGGGTAAATGGTGCACTTTCTTGGTTTTCAATAGCCAGTTTTAATCTTCAGCCAAGTGAATTTGTTAAGATTACTGTTGCTTTAGCAGTTTCAAAATACATAAGTGATTTCCAAACCGATTTAAAAAATACTATTGACCAGTTTAAGTTATTTCTAATTATTTTAATTCCAATTGTTATTATAATTTTTCAAAATGACACAGGGAGCTCAATTGTCTTCTTATCATTATTTTTTGTTTTGTATCGAGAAGGAATATCACAGATTTATTTAAAATCTATTTTCAGCATAATGATTCTTTCGATATTATCTTTAAAAGTTTCAGCTTCTATTACAGCTATTATAGCAATTTTATTAATCATTTTATACTACTCATTTAAAAAAAAAATCCGAAATAAGATAATTAAAATAATTTCGATATCCTCATTATGTTTGACAACATGCTTTGGCACAATATTCACTTATGAAAATCTTTTAAAAACCCATCAACAAAATTATATAAAGGTGTGGCTTAATTTGGAGAAGGATCCAGATAAAATTAAGCAAATGGAAAGAACAATTTTATACAATTTAAATGAATCAAAAAAAGCTATAAGCTCTGGTGGTTTGACTGGAAAGGGTTATTTAAAAGGAACTAGAACAATGGGTAATTTTGTTCCAGCTCAACACAGTGATTACATTTTCAGCACCATAGGTGAGGAATGGGGGTTTGTGGGAAGTGTATTTATAATTCTTCTATATACTATTTTAATTATAAGAATAATTTATTTGTCCGAAAATCAAAAAAATAAATTCAGTAGGGTTTACGGATATTCTACTGCATCAATATTATTTATTCATTTTTTAATAAATATTGGAATGGTACTTGGCCTAACTCCAACAATAGGGATTCCACTTCCTTTTTTAAGTTATGGTGGTTCAAGTCTAATAGCATTTACAATTCTATTATCAATTTTTATTAGGTTAGATGGGAATAAAAAAAATGAATGGTAAAACTATTTTTTTAATTCTAATTTTTCTGCGAAGAAATCACAAAAATCTAGCATAGTTTGTGACATTTTTTCATCTTGGGTAGCTCTTTTGTATGTAGCTGACATACTTGTAAGTATTTGATGAAAAAATATTTTCATTTCATCTAGTGGCATGTCCTTGGTCCATAGGTCAACTCTTAAACTTTCTTTTTTAGTTGAATCCCAAACAGAAAGAAATGTAGCTTTAGTTTCACTATTTTCTATTCCAGCATCAGTAGCAGACCAAAATATTTTTTCGGGTATTTTATTTTCGTCTAATTCTACTTTAATTTCAATTTTAGAATTTTTGTTTTTCATTTTTTTTGAGGCTTATATTTTGAATTATTATAAATATCTAATGGGCTTTTGGTCAGCATATCATTTAATGATGTATTATTATTTTTCATATATGACTTAACTATTTGCCAACCTATATATTTACCAATCATTTCTGATGATTCATTATCTATTTCTAAGTAAAATCTAGAAAATGGAGAATCATTAATAAATCGGCTTTCTAAATCATTATCGGGATCAAATAAAATATAATTTTCAATGAAATAGGTCCAAACAAAATATTCATTTTCTTTTGCCCATTTCATTTTTGCTTTTGAGTAGCCGATTTTATGTCTGTCTTCAATACCTAAGGTAAAATCTTTATAGTATAAGACCTTTCCATAGAAAATTATTTTATCTAGAAATGTGTAAAATTCATTTCTAGACACTATACCAAATGCAAATTTTTCTGCAATATCAGAGAATATGTTTGGAATTGTAAAATCCTCTTTTATATAGTCTGGAATTCCATCATAAAATTTATGATTAGGCCCTAAATAATTATCTAAACCAATTAATAATATAGAATCGGCAAATATAACTTTATTCCTATAGTCAACATCTGTGTTAACAGTAATAACCCTTGGTATTAGGAATTTGTTGTCAAGCTCTTTATGTTTTTCAAAAAATTCGAAAAGACCTGTTTCTAGAAAAATTACCGAATCGTATTGCATAATGATTTCATTAAAAATTTCAAGCTGGATTGGGTCTTGAAGTCTGTTTAACCATACCGAATCAGGATAAGAATCTGGAAAAAATAAGTTGTACTTATTTTTAATTTGTTTTAAATCACTTGGGTTTGAATTATAAAATAATTTTTCAAATCTCTCGACCTCAATCTTATTTTTTTTTAAAGTATTTTTTTTATCACAAGATATCCAGATGAAAAAAAATATAATCATTAATATTTTTTTTGTGTGCTTTGGCAAAGAAATTGACATAAGTTTATTTTATTTTTGTAATACAAATATAATATACTTTCGAGCTAATTTTGTTAAATGAAAAAATCTGAAACAGTAAAATTTATAGTAGATTGGATAAAAAATTATAATGAGACTAATAATATAAACGGATTAGTTGTTGGAGTCTCTGGAGGTATTGACTCTGCATTAACATCTACCCTATGTGGCTTATCAGGAATAAAAACATTATGCCTTAATATGCCAATCAAACAAAAGGAAGAACAATATCTTCGTGCTGAAAAACATATTCAATGGTTAAAGAAAAAATTTGTTAATGTAGAATCTATTGATATTGACTTAACCAAAGTTTTTAATCAATTTAAGTTATCGATTGGAAATAGCTCATCGATGAATGAATTAGCATTGGCAAATACAAGATCTAGAATAAGGATGATTACTTTATATTATTATGCAACGATTAATAGCTCAATAGTTGTGGGAACAGGAAATAAGGTTGAAGATTTTGGAGTTGGATTTTATACAAAATATGGTGATGGTGGTGTTGATATTAGTCCCATTGCTGATTTAATGAAAAGCGAAGTATTTGAAATTTCAAAAGAACTAAATATAAATAATGAGATTTTAGAAGCGAAACCAACTGACGGATTGTGGGATGACGACAGATCAGATGAAGACCAAATAGGTGCAACTTATAATGATCTTGAAAAAGTGATGATTAGTTTAGAAAAAGGTATGAATCCAGATGAATTTAACGCTGAAATGAAAGAAAAATATACTATTTACTTGAAACACCACCTCGCAAATAAACACAAAATGGCTGGTATTCCTGTGTGTAAAATTCCAAATGATTTGAAATCATAATACTCTATTTAATTTTTCTGATAATAATTTCTTGAGTTTTGAGTAATTGACCACCTCTTCAAGGCTACTATTATTAATTTGATTGGTATTAGCTTGTTCTTTGAATTCATCCACTTTTTTGTCGATTAAATAACATCTGAAATTCAAAATTGTTTCAATAGTTAGTTGTGCCAGGGTATCTTTTTTAGATTTAGGATATATATTATTTTTTTTCCAATCATGTAAAAAGTATTTTTCATTATCCATAACTAAATTGGCAATTACCTGCTGTTGCTGCTCACTTAAGTCGTTCAAAAATTTATCCACAATAATTTCCTTATTTTCATTAAAAGATTCAATTATTTGATAATATATATTTTTAAAATCCTCATTTGAAAACTCCATTTCATCAGTATGTAGATCCATATATATTTTTTCAAAAACTTTTACAGATCTATTTTTAATTTTTATATCAGTGTGTCCATCACTATTTTCTATAAAAACCTCTTCTTTATAGTCTATTGAATCATTGCCATATAATACTAATATTTCGATTATTTTTCTCTCAAGCTCATATAGCTCGTCAACTTGATTTTTGTCTTTATCAGATTTTATTATGCTAATTGACTCATATTCCTTCGTTTGGGTTTTATTTAAATTATTAAAATCTTTTTTAACAATTTGAGCAAGAGTACTGTACAAAACCTGCTCACTTATATCCATTATGGAAGAACATTCCTTGATATACAATTCACGTTTAATTTGATCTGATATTTTTGAAATACTTTCAACCATATCACGAATTACACTAGCTTTTTTTACAGGGTCATTTTGAGTATCTGCTAATAATAAAGATGCTTTATATACTATAAAATCTTTAGAATTTTCAAGTAAATATGATGTGACTTCTTTTAAACTTCTTTCTGAAACAAATGAATCTGGATCTTCATTTTCAGGAAGATTACAAATCTTTACATTCATTCCTTGCCCTAAAATCAAATCAATTCCTCTTAAAGCAGCTCGGGATCCAGCAGCATCTCCATCAAACACAACTGTGATATTTTTTGTTAATCTATTGATTAGCCTAATTTGATTTTCGGTAAGGGCAGTACCAGATGAAGCAACCACATTTGAAATTCCACATTGATGCATTTTAATAACATCAGTATATCCTTCAACTAAAAAGCAATTATCGTTTTTAACAATAGATTTCTTGCCTTCAAATATTCCATATAAAACTTTGCTTTTTTGATAAATTAAACTTTCAGGTGAATTTATATACTTAGCAAGATTTTTTGAAGAGCCCAAAATTCTACCTCCAAAACCCAAAATTCGACCAGACATACTTTTAATTGGAAATATAACTCTGCCTCTAAACCTATCTATATTTTCAGAATCTTTAACAATTGTCAATCCTGTTTTTTCTAAAAAATTTAACCTGTAACCTGCATCTAAAGCAACTTTAGAAAAATCATCTTTAATTTTTACAGAATAACCAATCTCAAATTTTTCAATTGTATCCTTTTTAAACTTTCTTTCTTTTAAATAGCTTAATGCAATTGTTTTACCCTCATCTTCAAAAAGGTTCTTTTTAAAATAATTTTTTGCAAAATCCGAGACTAGAAATAAGCTTTCCTTTTCATTATCTTCAGAAATTTGCTCTGGCGTTCTTTCAGTTTCTTCAACTTCAATATTATATTTACTAGCAATATATTTTATGGCCTCTGGATAGGTGTACTGTTCATGCTCCATTAAAAAAGTTATAGCGGTACCACCTTTTCCACTTGAAAAGTCTTTCCAAATTTGTTTTGCAGGAGAAACCATAAAACTTGGAGTTCTCTCATCTGTAAAAGGACTTAAGCCTTTATAATTTGAACCTGATTTTTTTAGTTGAACAAAATCTCCGATTATCTCTTCCACCTGAGCAGTTTCAAAAACTTTTTCTATGGTTCTTTTAGAAATCAAAATAAAATTTATTTGGACCAAACAATTTAAGGAATTATTATTTATTTATTGTAAATAAAATAATCAGTTTTATGACTTATTTGCAAGTTGACCACATGCAGCATCAATATCCTGACCCCTCGATTTTCTTATTGTCGCTTTGATCTTATGTGATTCAAGAATTTTAATGTATTTATTCAATACATGTACTGGTGCTTGAACAAAATTTGGATCATCAATATTATTATATTGAATTAAATTAACCTTACTTGGGGTTTTTTTACAGAATTTTACTAGAGCTAAAATATCATTATCACTATCATTAATACCTTTCCACACAACATATTCATATGTTATTATTTTTTTTGTCTTCTTATACCAATAACTTAGAGATTCCTCCAGTTCTTTTAGATTCATCATTTCATTAAAGGGCATTATTGAAGTTCTTTTTTCATTTATCGCTGAATGAAGAGAAACTGCTAGTTTAAACTTAACTTCTTGATCAGCTATTTTTTTTATTATTTTAGGAACACCTGAGGTTGAAACGACAATTCTTTTTTGAGACATTCCTAATCCAGACTTAGAGGTTATTTTTTCAATGGATTTTAAAACATTATTGTAATTCATCAACGGTTCACCCATTCCCATAAAAACAATATTTGTTAATGGCCTTTTAAAATAATCTTCACTTTGTTTACGAATCAAAACTACTTGATCATATATTTCATCAGGATTTAAATTTCTCATTCTTTTAAGTTTTGCAGTTGCGCAAAACTTACAGTTAAGACTACAGCCAACCTGAGATGAAACACATGCAGTGATCCTATCTTTATTTGGGATTAATACGCATTCGACGATGTACCCATCATAAAGCTCAATTGCATTCTTTATTGTACCATCAGCACTTTTTTGTGTGCGATGTACCTTAATACAATTGATAACAAAATTTTCTTTAAGAAATTTAATCAGATTTATAGGAATATTAGACATTTCATCAAAACCCTGAACTGATTTGTTCCAAATCCAGTGTAAAATTTGTTTTGCTCTGAAAGGTTTGAATGAGTTTGATATTAAAATTTCTTTTAACCCTTCCTCATTAAATGCTCTGATATCCTTTTTGGAAGTCAAAATATTTAAATAATTAGCATTGAATCACCATAGCTAAAGAAATTATATTTTTCCTTAATTCCCTCTTCATATGCTTTCATTATAAAATCATTTCCTAAAAATGCTGAGGTCATCATAAGTAAAGTTGATTTGGGCATATGAAAATTTGTAATCATTGAATTGGCAATAGAAAAGTCATATGGGGGAAAAATGAATTTATTTGTCCATCCGTCAAACTTATTTATTGTACCCATTGACGACACGGAGCTTTCGATGGATCTCATTACAGTTGTTCCGACAGCACATATTCTTCTCTTACGGCTTAATCCTTTGTTAATCATATCTGCAGATTCTTGCTCGATAATTACTCTTTCACTATCCATTTTATGTTTTGATAAATCCTCAACTTCAACTGGGTAAAATGAACCTAAACCTACATGTAACGTAACCTCTGATAATTTTACTCCCTTTATTTCCAATTTTTTCAGAAGATGTCTTGAAAAATGTAAACCGGCTGTTGGCGCAGCTACAGCTCCTTCATGTTTTGCATAAATAGTTTGATATCTTTCCTTGTCTTCAGGCTCAACCTTCCTATTGATATATTTTGGTAAAGGAGTTTCACCTAAATCAAGTAATAACTTCCTAAAATCAGCATAATTAACATCACACAAAAATCTAAGAGTCCTACCCCTTGATGTTGTATTATCAATTACTTCTGCAACGAGCATATTATCATTTCCAAAATACAACTTATTTCCGATTCTAATTTTTCTAGCTGGATCAACCAGTACGTCCCATAATCTCTGTTCGGCATTGAGTTCACGGAGTAAAAAAACTTCAATTCTGGCTCCAGTTTTTTCTTTATTTCCATATAAACGTGCTGGAAATACTTTTGTGTTGTTTAAGACTATTACATCATTCTCATCGAAATATTCTATCATATCCTTAAACTGTCTATGTTGAATTGAATAGTCTTTTCTGTCTATTACCATTAATCTAGCCTCATCTCGGTTTTTATTTGGATATTCAGCAACTAATTCCTTTGGAAATTCGTAATTGAAATCTGAAAGTTTCTTTCTCATATTAAAGGGGGTTTGAAAGCTGCAAATATACAATGTGGAAATAGGGGATGTCAAGTAATTTGACAAAATTATTCAGAAAATATAGCTATTCTTTCTAAATCTAACCAAAATGATTTGTAGGATTTACTTACAACTGCAGGATCTTTTATTATAACTTTTACTTTAGTCGCTAAACAAGCAAATGACATTGCCATTCTATGATCATCATAAGTTTCTATTACTACATTAGATTTTAAAAACTCAACATTATCAAAAGAAATTGAATCATCAGTAATTTTAACTTTTAAATTAAACTTACTTAACTCCTTCTTTAATGCTTGAAGTCTGTCAGTCTCTTTAATTTTTAATGTATGCAGACCGGTTAAATTACATTTAATGCCAAGACCCAAACAAGTAATACATATTGTTTGAGCTAAATCAGGATTTGAAGTTAAATCAAATGAAAAATTTTGAGTGTGAGATTCAATTTTTTTTAGAATCACTTGATCATCCAAATATATTGTTTTAACACCAAAGGATTTATAAATTTCCGCAACTTTAGAATCCCCTTGTAAACTATTTAAAGTAAATTTTGAAAGCTTCAAACTATAACCAATTTCTGCTAATGCAACTACTGAATAAAAATAAGAAGCTGAAGACCAGTCAGACTCAACATAATGTTTTTTTGAATCAATTTTCTGAAGTTCACTAATGGTAATATGATTTTCAGTTGAGTTGATTTCAACGCCTATTTTTTTAAGTATAAGAATGGTCATATCAATATATGGCCTGGAGGTTTCCCTTCCTTTTAATTCTATTTTCAATCCGCCGGAAATCTTAGGAGCTATTAATAATAAAGATGATATATATTGACTACTTGTTGAGGAATCTACAATTAAGTTCTTACTGAACAATTTTGATGGTTTAATCAAAAGAGGTGGATAACCTTGTTTATCTAAATAATGAATTGAGGCTCCAATTTGACGAAGAGAATCCACCAGTATTTTAATTGGTCTATTATGCATTCTTTGTGAACCTCTTAATTCTATCTCTTTTTCTGTAGTTAATGAAAAGTATGAGGTTAAAAATCTCATAGCAGTTCCAGCATGACCGATATCAATAATACTTGATTTAGAATTTAGAGCATTAAGTAAATAATTTGTATCATCAGAATTTGATATATTTTCCAAAGACAAATTTTTGAAAAGTGAGCTTAAAATTAATAATCTATTAGATTCACTTTTCGATCCAGGAATTTCAATATAAGTATCTTTAAGTCTAGAACTCTTCAATGAAAGATTCATTAGTCAAGTTTTTGATTTGAATGATGTCTATCATGATCACGTTTTGCTTTCATATTAAGTCTGTTGTCGAATGAAGTTTGAAGATCAACTCCTGTTTGATTTGCAAGACATAATAAAACGAATAAAACATCAGAGAGCTCACCAGCCAAATCAACTTCTTTGTCAGATTCTTTAAAACTTTGTTCTCCATATTTACGGGAGATTATACGAGCAACTTCACCAACTTCTTCTGTAAGTTGAGCCATATTTGTCAATTCATTAAAATATCTTACCCCGTGTTTTTTTATCCAATTATCAACTTTTAACTGTAAATTTTTTATTTCCATTTTATGAATTTTTGTTAGCTGTTTTCT
>CENX01032810.1_pt1 | contig 17566 bp, 13 predicted proteins | sample 361321 | NCBI WGS metagenome assembly CENX01 (sample SAMEA2619678, study PRJEB7988) | marine metagenome | isolation source: saline water (ENVO:00002010), including | reverse complement strand
TTCATCATTAAAATATATTTTCATTTATTTCCTTACCATTTAATTACAGCTGATCCCCATAGGAATCCAGCTCCAAATGCTGCGCATACTACTAAATCATTATTGTTAATTCTACCCTCCTTTTTTGCCTCCGAAAGACAAATAGGAATAGATGCAGCAGTTGTATTTCCATATTTTTGAATATTATTGAATACCTTATTATCAGGTAATCCCATTTTCTTTTGAATCATATCAGATATTCTCAGGTTTGCTTGATGAGGTACAAGCAAATCAATATCTTCAGATGTTAATCCATTAAATTCAAGCGATTCATTTATTGTTTCAGGAAAACGCTTCACCGCATGCCTAAAAACTTCTCTACCATTCATAGATAAAAAATGGTCACCTCTTTCAATGGACTCTTTACTCAATCTATTTGAAGATTTAGTTGATGGTTCTTTTAACCATAATTCTTTAACATTTTTCCCATCTGAATGAAGATGAGTTGAAAGGATACCTCTATCTTCAGTTGTTGAGCTAAGAACAATAGCTCCAGCCCCATCTCCAAAAATAACTGCAGTATTTCTACCTCTATCAGATAAATCCATAGTTGTTGATTGAACTTCTGAGCAAACTAATAAAATATTATCAAATGTACCGGATTTGATATATTGATCGGCCATTGATATCCCATATATAAATCCAGCACATGATGTTTTAATATCAAAAGCACCTATATTACCAAAACCCATTTTATGTTGAAGAATGCACCCTGCTCCTGGTATATAATAATCAGAAGAAATCGTCGCAAAAATAATTAAATCAATATCATCTTTGCTTAGATTTGCATCTTGTAGGGCATCTTCTACAGCAGGAATAGCAAGATCAGATGGCCCGACTCCCTCATCTGCAAATCTTCTTTCTTTGATTCCAGTGCGCTCAACTATCCACTGATCTGTTGTATCCATAAGCTTAGATAGTTCATCATTCGTTACTACTCGATCAGGCAGGTTATGACCAACACCTTTTATGTATGATCTTATTTTATTCATATGAATATCTTATTGCTTTTATATCTAATTGTAAAGAGGTTTTTCCATTCCAATGATTCTCTGAAATATTATAAACAATATCAATTGGCTTGCCAGAAATTAATTTTTCATAATCATCAATCATTCGAAATCCAATTGCATTATATATGCTCTTATTTTGTTTAACTTTAAATTTTACTGTAGTTTGATCTTTTCCTATTACTTTTGGAATACCATCAACTTTTAATTCTCTAGAAATGAATTTTGGCTTAGGGTTTTTAGGTCCATATGGCTCTAAATATTTTAAAAAATTAATCATTCTTCCATTTATATCAGAAAGCATAATCTCAGAATCAATTTTTATAGTTGGTATAAAATCATCTTGAGTCAAATTTAATTTACAATATTCATCAAAAAGTATTGAAAACTTTTCTAGATTCTTTTCATCAATTGTTAGTCCAGCAGCCATGGGGTGACCACCATAACCATCTAACATACTGCTACAATAATCAAGCGCTTGTACCATATCAAGTTGAGATATACTCCTACATGATCCTTTACCTATGCTATCATTAACTCCAATAATAATAGTAGGTTTGTTATAAGTTTCTTTAATTCTTGAAGCTACAATTCCAATAACGCCTGCATGCCAATTTTCTTTATATAGAACGATACCATATTTATCTTGAAAATCAGAGTTATTCTCTACCATTGAAAGGGACTCATTTTCCATATTAATAGTAATTAATTTTCTTTTTTCATTTTCCTTATTAAGATCATTAGAAATTTCTCCTGCCTTGATAGGGTTATTTGTTGTTAGTAATTTTACAGCTCTTGCTGCATCCCCAAGTCTACCTGCTGCATTAATCTTAGGAGTTACCCAAAATGTTATCTGTCCAATTCCAATTTTATCTATAATGATTTTAGAACTCTCAATCAGCAATCTAACACCAAGATTATCACCCTGTCTTATTTGCTGTAAACCAAAATGTGAAATAATTCTATTTTCATCAATCATGGGAACAATATCTGCAGCAATACCAAGAGTAACAAGATCAGCATACTTCCATACCTTTTCTATATCAATAGAGAGTTTATCAGAAAGAGCAATGGCAAGTTTAAATGCAACTCCAGCCCCACACAGTCCTTTAAAAGGATATGAGCAATCTGTTCTGTTGGGGTTAACAACTGCTAAACATTGAGGGATACTATTTTCAGGCTTATGGTGATCTGTTACGATAACATTTATTTCTATATTTTTAGCATATTCAATTTGTGAAAAAGCGTTAATTCCACAATCACAAGTAATAATAAGAGAAGCACCAATACTTTTAGCAAAATCGATACCTCTGTTGGATAAACCATATCCATCAATATCTCTGTGAGGGATATAATAGCTAACATCAACATCTATAGATTTGAAAAAGTTATATAACATAGAAGTAGATGATACTCCATCTACATCATAATCACCATAGATCATTATTTTTTTCTTTTCATCTATATGATTAATTACAGCATCAACTGCTTTATCCATATCTTTGAGTAAATAGGGATCATGAAGTTTCTGCTTATCCGGATAGAAAAAATTAGAACTAATATTCCTATCAATAATTCCACGTAAAGACATAATTTTTGCAATAGATTGTGGCAGACCAAACTCTTCTGCAATTTGCTTTACAAGTTTTAAATCAAAGTCTGCTATATGCCAATTTGAATTATTCATAGAAAATATAAGGCTAGCCTATAAGCCGAATTCTGTATTCAGTAAACTGAACGATGACCATTCATCTAGGCCTATTATCACTAATAAGCTCAAGCGATCTACCCACTTTTATGTGCGGATAACACAAAGTTATTTGATCTTTCTCCAGGTGGGGTTTGCATAGCAAAAGCTTTCTCAAGCTTTTCTGGTAGTCTCTTACACTACCGTTTCACCCTTACCTTAAAAAGGCGGTTTACTTTCTGTTGCACTTTCCATCTCTTAATGAGTCCTCCCGTTAGGAGGCACCCTATCCTGCGGAGTTCGGACTTTCCTCTCTTAAATTAAGAGCGATCATCCAGCTAGCCTAAATTTTATTCTTCAACATTCTCTTCTTCTGAGAACAAAAATACGGAGCATGATGGGCAAGTATGAATAATTTTATTTGATTGAATTTCAATAACCATTTGAGGTGGAAGAGTACTATAACATGCTCCACAACAATTACCATTTAATGCTGCTACACCAGCTCCTCTAGTATTCTGTAATTGATTATATTTAACTAAAAGAGTACTGCTAATATCCTTAAGAATTGATTCTCTACTATTATTCAATTCTTCTAGTTGGTCTTTAGATTCAGAAAGAGAATTATCTAGATTTTTCTTATCAGTTTCTAAGGATGTAGCAATTTCTTCAATTTCAGCTTCACTAACTTTTTTGACTTCATCTTCAGACTCAAGATCTGACTGCATTTTAAGGACTGAATCCTCAGAATTAGATAAAACAGATTTGAGGTGATCAATCTCACTATTAAGAGCATCATACTCTTTATTAGTTTTTACTAAAAATAACTGATCTTTGTATTTATCTAGTTTTGATTGGCTATCTTCAATTTCACTAGACATTTTTCTGCTATCTTTTTCTAAATCAGCTATCTTTTGATTTGTAGATTCTAATTTAGATTTAATATCATTTAATTGAGCTTCTTTTTTATCAACTCGATTAGGCAAATCTCCTGATAGAGATACAATCTCTTGGATTTCATTGTCAACGTGCTGCAAGGAAATCAATTTTTTTAGTTCTTGATCCATATAATCCTTGTTATTTATTTATTTATTGCATTGTAATTTATATTGTTTTTTTATCTTATCAGAACTATAATTTTAAATTAATGGAGAAAATATGATTGATAATATTAAAGTGCACCTAAAAGACGCAATGGTCAATAAAGATAAAAATAGGATTACTGCATTAAGAAACATTATTGCAAATCTAAAGGCAAAAGAGATTGAGAAGAAAGAAAATCTTTCTGATGCTGAATCCTTGAAAGTTCTTCAAAGTATGAGAAAACAATTAAAAGAATCAATTTCTCAGTTCACTAAAGGAAATAGAAAAGATTTAGCTGATAAAGAACAAGGAGAACTTGACATGCTTAATGAGTTTTTACCAGCACCTTTATCGGAAACTGAAATGGAAAAAATTATTGATGAGGTCATCAATAGTACTAATGCAACATCAATGAGTGATATGGGGAAAGTTATGGGCATGTCAATAGAGAAGATGGAAGGTAGAGGAGATGGTGCTCTTATTAGTAAAATAGTAAAAGATAAATTATCTTGAATCCTCTAGATATCATACTATCTGCTTCAATACTAATCGCAGGACTATTTGGTAAATATAGTGGATTCAATATGCAATTTAATAAGCTACTTTCAATACTGCTTTCTATTTTAATTACGAAAGTCATTTTTATAGAGCTTATAATTTTTTTCATTCCATATATTGGTTTATCAACACAAACAAAACCAATAGTTTATTTTATTTCTATTGGGATACTTTATTTTATCTTAAGATTTATTTTTAATTTTATACAATCTAATCTTGAGAATCTTCATAAAAATAAATTTATAGATTCTATTCTTGGAATAATAGTGGGACTTATAAATGGGATAATTTTTATATCAATTTTTATATCAGTTATATTCTATAGCTTTAAAATAAATGACAATGCTACTGAAAGACTTAAGCAGTCAGCGTTATTTAATAGTATATATATAGCCAAAACTGTACTTGTAGATTATGGAGAATGAAATATATTTAGATAATTCATTTACCTGCGATGTTGGATTTCAAGTAATAAAAAAATGGCTATCTACTAATTCACAATGTCATAATAATAAAGATTACTTCTTAAATCTAAAGCCATGTAGGAATAAGAAATTATTAAATTTAGAATTTCAACACACTGATGAAATAGTAGCCTCAATTCAAAGAAAGGACAATCTACCTCATATTAAAATTCAATCTATGAATAAAATTATCCAATTACTGGAAGTCAATGAATATACACTTCAAGCTACAGAAATAATTGAAATTAGAAGATTAGTTGAATATTATTTTTCATTAAATAAAAAAATAAAAGGGAAGCATTTTGAACTTTGGTCCCAATTAATAAAAACCTACAAAGAATTAAATTTTGTAATTAATAAAATAAATCATGTCTTTGACGAAAATGGAAATATAAAAGACAATGCATCTAAAAATCTCAAAACAATCAATAAAGCAATTAATAATATTCATAAAAATATTGAAAAAAAGATAGAATCAGAATTAAAAAAATATAATAATCTAGGCTACCTTAAAGACAATAAAATTATATACAAAGGTGAGAAAGCTACTCTTCCCATTATATCTTCATATAAAAATAAAGTCAAAGGTATTGTTGATAGCTATTCAGCAACAGGGCAAACCTCGTTCATGCAACCATTTTCATTGCTTGAACTCAACAATGAGCTCAATGAGCTTTTAATAAGTAAAGAAAAAGAAATAAGAAGAATTCTAAAAGACCTAACTTCTAAAATCGCTACCCAAAAAAATCTAATTAATAAAATTAATGATAAAATAATATACTATGATGTCCACTACACCAAATCACTTTTAGCAATTAATTTAAATTCAATTACTCCTAAATTTTCAAATCACTTTAATTTAAAAGATGCAATTAATCCATTATTTACATTAACAAAAAAGAAATATATACCACTAAATTTTTCTTCAGATCATCATAAAACTATAATTATTTCAGGTCCTAATTCAGGTGGTAAAACAATAGTGATTAAATCTATTGGATTGTACAGCATTATGGCTCAAAGTGGAATTCATATTCCAGCTCAAGTTGCAACCTTACCTGTTTTCGATATATTTTTATCTGATATTGGTGATAAACAATCATTAGATGATGATCTTTCCACTTTTTCAGCTCATATGAAAAAAATATCAGAAATCACTAAAACTTCAAATAAAAATTCATTAGTACTTATTGATGAAATGGGAACAGGAACTGACCCTGAAATCGGAGCATCTTTATCAATTTCAATTCTTAATAAATTAACAACTAATAAATCATTTAACTTATGTACAACCCATTTAACGCCCTTAAAAATCTGGGCAGATGAGAATTTAGATGCAGATAATGCAAGCATGGAATTTGATGATAAAAATATTAAACCTACATTTATTTTTAGAATGGGGATACCTGGATCAAGCTATGGGATAGAAATTGCACATAGAATGGGCCTTGAAAGTGAAATTATATCAGATGCGACTAATAATTTATCTAATAAATCATTTCAATTAGAAAAATTACTAAGCTCAATTAATAATGAAAAGAGGGATTTAGAAGAAAAGTTGATATATACAAATTCATTAAAAGCAAAGCTAGAAGATAAAGAATTAAGATTAAATCAGTTAGAAAATGAGCTTTCAAAAAATAAAAAATTAATATCTAAAAATCGTGAATCAGAATTGAGAAATGAGATTTTAGGCTATAGAAAAAAGCTTGAAAATGTAGTTTATGAAATCAAAAAAAATAAAGCAGACAAAAAATCAATTAAAAAAGCGCAACATTTTATCGAAGATTCAATTAATTCTTTAGTAATCAATGAAAAAAATAAAAAAACAATACAACTTAACATTGGAGACAATGTATATATTGACAATTTAAATGATTCTGGTATAATTATTAGCCTCAATAATAAAAGTAATAAAGCAGTTATTGAAATAAATGGGAAAAAATTATCAACAAATATTGACCAGTTAAATCTTTCAAAAGATGTAAAAGCTAAGAAAAATAAAACTACTATATACTATAATAATATTGAAACTTTAAATAGTCACAGAGTTGATTTAAGGGGATTGAGACTTAGCCCTGCAATTGAAAAACTTGAAACTTTTATGGATAAATCAATATTATCTAATATTGATTACATTGAAATATTACATGGCAAGGGTACGGGCGCATTACAAGCTGGAATTCATGAATACCTAAATACTTCTAATTATAAAATTAAATTTTCATTTGCTCCTTTAAATCAAGGAGGTAGTGGAATAACAATTGTAGAATTTTCAAAAAAATGATTGTATTTTTTAAATATGGCTAAAATTTCAGAACAGAGTATAGAACAAATCCGAAGTCGAGCGGATATCATAGATATTATTTCTTCTTATGTTGAATTGAAAAAAAGAGGAAGAAATTTTTTTGGACTATGCCCCTTTCATAATGAGAAAACACCATCATTTTCAGTAAATCCAGATAAACAAATTTTCAAATGTTTTGGTTGCGGCACAGGAGGCAGCTCCATCGATTTTGTAATGGAAATTGAAAAGCTTGATTTTGTAGAAAGCATAAAATATTTAGCAGACCAATACGGAGTTGAAATTGAAGAAACCCATACAATTTCAAAAGGACAAGATATTACTGCCAATATCCACGAGATGAACCAAAATACGCTAGAAATATATCAGCAGAATCTATTTAATGAACAAAATAAATCGATTTTATCATATTTAACTAATAGAGGATTAACTGAACATACAATAAAAAAATTTGGTTTAGGGTTAAGTAGTACAAAAAAAGATTTTATTCTAAAATCCTTTCAAGGAAAATATAACTCAAAATCAATGCTATCCTGCGGCCTTTTTGTAGATACTAAATATGGATATATTGATAGATTTAGAAATAGAATTATGTTTAGCCTATTTAATATAACTGGTAAAGTTATAGGATTTGCAGGTAGAGCAATTGATAAAAATGAAAATGCTAAATATATTAATTCCCCTGAAACTCAGGTTTACAATAAAAGTAAAACTTTATACGGTTTACATTTAACAAAAAATGAAATTTCAAAACAAGATAGCGCTATTATTGTAGAAGGGTATATAGATTTTCTTCAACTTTATCAGTCGGGAATTCAAAATATCGTAGCTGTTTCAGGAACTGCATTTACAAATGGTCATGCTCATATTCTAAAGCGATTAACCAAGAATGTATTAATTGCTTATGATGGTGATAGCGCAGGTATATCAGCAGCAATTAAAGCCTCATATGTTTTATTAAAAAATGGTCTTAAGCCATCTATCATAAAAATTCCTGATGGTTTAGATCCTGATGATTGGGTTTTAAAAGAAGGTGCTGAGCCTTTTATGGATTCTGCAAAGAATGCAAATTCAGTTATTGAATTTAGTTATAATAAATTTAAAAATGGCCCAAATGAAAATATTGCGGATTTTATAAATGAGACATTACTAGAATTATCTCAAATTAATGACGATGTTATCTTAGAAATTAATTTAAAACTTCTAGCTAGCTGTACCGGAATTTCATTTGAAAGTATTAAAAATAATTTCACAAACATAATAATTAAAAAAGAAAAACGTGATCAATATAAAAAGACTAAAACTAATATTACTCTTGAACATTTATCACTTGAAGATGATCTGCTTATGCTTTGCTTTTCAAAAGACAATAAAATAAGACAGGAAATATATAATAATTTTAATCTTGACTGGATGAGAGGTGAGCAATCAAATCGTATCTACAAGCAATTATATGTGCACCTAAATTCAGAATTTGAACCAGATGCTAGTATTATATTGGATCAACTTGATTCAAAAGAAGATCATAAAAAATTGGCTAGCATAGTATTTGAAGTTGATAAAATAACACCTTCAATTCTTATGGCCAAAAATTGTATTAGGAGAATTGAACATATATATCTTAAAAAGAAGCTGGAATATTATAGAAATAAGCTGAAAAATGCTGAGGATTCATTCAAAGATGATTCAAATTTAATCTTAAAAATTTCAGAAATTCAAAATAAAATGAATTCAATAAAAAGCTCTATTGCATGAAAAGAATATCTATAATTATACTAATTCTTTTATACGGATGCAGTGAAGAAACTATAGCTGGAATTTCAAATAATTTTACGCCTAGCATTTCCTATTCAATTAACCTTGATTGGAACAATAGTGAACCACGATCAATAACTCAAGTAGATGTTAAATGGAATAAATGGGTTACAAATGATTCAACTTCATTTTTAAGCTATTATGTTAAAGATGTTACTACTGAGAATGATAAACTTTTAGAAGATTTTACAAACAGTTCAGATACCTTGTACAGTATTGATTTTGCTACTGGAACATTCCTTAAAATTTGTGTAATTGCAAATTACACTAAAAATAATATCGATACATATATATCCTCAGATACAATGCAATTTTTTACCCAACCTCTATCTCCAGCATCAGACATTTTGATTGACACGAATCCATTGCAACATAATCTTAGTTGGAATATAGATGATCAAAATAATGCTAGTGGTTTAATAATATATAGGTCATTTATTCAAGAGGGAGGTGAAATCCCCAACTTATTAATAAATCCATCAAATGGTCTTCCTGAACAGCAAGAATGGCAATGGGAAATTGTGCATGAAACAACTAATATAGGTACTACTTTTATTGATACTTTAAATATTTTTTCTGATTATAAATATTTTTATTCTATAAAAATGCAAATAGAAGGTTCAGATGTTATAGAAAATTATAGATATAGTATTATAAAACCTGCAGTAGCAGAAATGATAAACCCAATAAATGATCATGCTCTCAATTTAATTGCTTCAAATGTTTTTGAAGATGTCATAATGCTAAATTGGGACATATATGATTTTAATGATTTTTACTCTTATGAAATCTGGAGACATGATGACAACTTAAGTACTAATCAAGATTTCATTAGCAATGGTAAAAAATTAGTTGAAGTGACAAATAAAAATCTAAATTATTTTGAAGATAGATTTGAAATTGGTTCAGGTAAAAAGTGGTACTATTTTATTAAAACCTTAAACAATTATGGCCAAGAAATTTATTCTGACATAGTTGAAGGCGACACTAGATTATGATACTAATATCAATATTTATGCTTTTATTGACAGCATGTACTAACATACTCATTCCTGATATTCAAAACTATAGATCAGTACATCTGAATGGGAATGGATGGATTCAAATACCAAATCAAAACTACAATTGCACTAATGACCTTCGTGTATTAGATGATAATTTTACATTTGAAGTATATTTTAGTGGTGATAATAAAAATACAAATTCTGCAGGTACAATTTTTAGTCTAACTGGTAAACAAACAGAAAATTTTAGGGATACTAATTGCAACGGAGAGCTCGATGAAGATGAAATTGATAATGATGGAAATGGGACTTTAGATATTGAAGTTAATGATGATTTTGTTGTTTTAGCAGTACAAAATGATCCAACAGTAAATAATCTACTAAGTTTTTACGTAAATGATATTGAAAATGAAGTATTGTTTGAAGGTAAAAATTTTAACTCCAAAGATCAGTTCCACCTTTTACAAATTACATCTAATGGTGATAGTATATTTTTTTATATTGATCGTGATGAAATATTATCTTTAGAAGCTGATATTATGATCCAAGGTGCTGATTTATTGATTGGTGCAAGGGGAAATCAGTATAGTGTAAGTAATCCCTGGAATGGATATATAGATGAGGTAAGACTTTGGAATGAGATTCTCACAAATGAAATAATGGATATGCACTTTGAATCTTCAGACAAACTAATTAATACAATGCAAGATTCATCACTATGTAACTTAGTGGGATTATGGACATTTAATTATGAAGATGAAAAAATAGAAATAAATGATGAAAAATGCAATGAAGCTGGAAATCTATATTATAATATCTGTGAATTTGATATCTGTGAATACCCATTAAATGCAACTCTTTATACCTTCCCAGGCCTAGAAGTCAAATACTCTAGAAAAGGATTTTAGTTATTTTGTCGTACATCTTATAGCTAAATATCCCTACTAAAAAACCAATACACGAACCAGTGATAACATCAAGAGGATAATGAACTCCAATATATACCCTAGAAAAAATAATTATCCCTGCATAAAACCAGAAATATTTTGAATAATCTTTATATATTGAACTAAAAATATAACTCATGCTGGTTATGTTAAGTGCATGATTTGAAGGGAAAGAATAATGTTTACCACCATGTCCACCTAGATGGTTAATAGTATCTCCTAATGCAAACCAGGGTCTATCTCGTAGTTCTAGATGTTTAATATTCTTACCGATAAGATCTCCAATTATAATTACTACAGGAATGAGTATTAATAATTTGACCCTATTTTTTTTATCAAAATATGATAATAAAATCCATAAAATTAAAATATAGGGTATCCAGTTTTTTACATTATCAAAAAGTGGCATAATAAAATCAAAAAATGAGTTTGAAAGTGTATTATTAATAAAAAATAAAATTTTTAAATCAATATTATATAAATATTCTATCATAGTACCCTAAAATACAAAATCAATTAATAAAAAAACTATCATATTTGCTATGAAAAGATATGTGGTATATAATAAATTATTCACTTGTTAGGGCCCTTAGCTCAGTTGGTTAGAGCAGCGGACTCATAATCCGTTTGTCCGGGGTTCAAGTCCCTGAGGGCCCACAAATTTTATCTATATCTTCAGATTATTAAATTTCTTAATAATGATATAATATTCTAATTTTAACGACAAAGGCTACTAAATGAAAAAAATTTTTATTTTACTATTAACATGTTGTACAATTTTTGCTCATGGTGATTCTGATGATGGTCATTCACACGATAAATCTTATTCTGCAATTGGTTTTATTGATGGGACTGTTATTAATTTTGATAATAAGAATAAAATTGAATATGCTTCAGTATCAATATATGATCTTAATAGTGATGATCTGATTTCTGGCTCAATAACTGATGCAGAAGGATATTTTTCTATTGATAAAATTCCTATGGGTAATTTTTACTTAATCATTCAATTCATTGGGTATGAGATTTATAAAAATAATCAAATTTCACTTAACACCCTTAGTGGTGTAAGAATGAATCTAGGAACAATAACATTAAACCCAAAATCTATTGATGCTCTTGAAGTTAGTGTTACAGAAGATATGCCTAAAATTGAATTTGAAACCGATAAATTAGTTTATACTCCATCTGGAGATATTTTAGCTTCAAGTGGATCCGCTGAAGATTTACTAAATAATGTACCCATGGTATTGGTAGATCAAGATGGCTCTGTTACTTTAAAAGGAAGTTCAAATGTAAAAATTCTCGTCAATAGTCGTGAAAATCGGATTGGAGAAGGTGGAAATGATGTGGATAATATACCAGCATCAATGATTGAGAAAGTAGAGGTTATTACATCACCTTCTGCAAAATATGACCCTGAAGGCATGGCTGGAATTATAAATATCATTCTTAAGAAAGATAAAGACCGTGGTTTTAATGGTGAAGTAAAATTATATACTAAAAAAAATGATAACCATGACTTTATGGATATGGGTGGACTTTCGATAAGTTCAAATTATAAAACAGAAAAATTTAATATCTACACCTCTTATTCAAATAATTTAAGATTCAGAGATCGTAATGGATATAGAAAATCGTATACTACTTTTACAAGTGATTCACTAGAAGATCTTACTAATAATATTTATTTTGATTGGGATAGTCAAAAAAAGAAAAGGGGACAAATTTTACGATTGGGGTCAGATTATTACATTGATGATGATTTAACCTTAAATCTAGAATCCAGATATAATAATTACAGCTCTAGTGAAACAGGACTAGAAAATAGTTATGAACCAATCCCAACAACAAAAATTTCAAATGAAGAAGAGTCTGACAAAAATTATGAAGTAGGAATTTCATTTTCAGCTGATAAATCTTATGATAATCCCGATAAAAAATTGTCAATATCATACTCTTTTGATACTCATCCAATTGATGAGGCGTTTGAAACTGTAATTCAAGGTGGTAATGAGAGTTCATCATCGCATTCAAGTAAGCTTCAATCTCAAGAATTTGACTTTTCATACTCCTCTCCTCTAAATGATAAATCAAAATTTGAATTAGGATATAATTTTGATGGAGGGAATAATGATGAAACTATGTATTACTCATTGTATATAGATAGCGTAGAGTCAGTAACAGGAAAAAATATTTATAAATACAAAAGAGATATTCATGCAATATTTTTTGAATACAATGCTCAAATTAATGATAAATGGAGCATAAAACCTGGAATTAGAACAGAATATGTTGATAAAAATATTGTTTTTACTGGCTTGCCTGACGCTTGGTATTGCAATGAAGAAGAATTTGATTCATATGATGATTGCATAATAAGTGGCTGTGAAAATTGCGAACTAACATTAGATGATTCAAATCAGCTTAGTGCATATGCTCAAATTTTAGAGAATAATAATAACACTGATTTAAAAGATAACTATACAAGTTTATATCCAAGCTTACACCTAACATATAATATTACAGAAAAACAAAGTTTGCAATTTGCAATAAGTTCAAGAGTCGAAAGACCTGGTGGAGGTCATCATAGAGGAACACGGCAAATTAGACCTTTTCCAAGAGATATACATTCTAATAATTTTATTTTTGTTGGAAATCCTAATTTGAAACCTGAATATTCTACAAACTATGAATTATCATTTAAATCACCAATTCCAATGGGTTTTTTCTATACAAACTTATATTTAAATGAAGTTAGAGATAAAATAGAGTGGTATAGTGATAACTCATATGAGAATTTTGATGTTGTTACTTTTGCCAATGCAGATAGAGCAAAAAGTTATGGTTTAGAATACTTCTTTATGATAATGGGCCAAACTATTGGTGGAGGATTTTGGTACAATGATCTTCAAGATGGATCTGATGACTCTGAACTTAATGGAATTAATAAAGGCTTAAATATGTACGGTAAAGTCAATTTACCTGAAAAATATATTAAATACTTTGGATTTGAATTTGGCTACTACTACATGAAAATGGCTGATGATTATGGGTCAATGTTTGGAAGTAAGGGTACCATATGGGCAAATATTGGAATTACAAAATCTCTTTTTCAAAAAAGAGCAAGAATTTCATTTGACATTGATAATATTTTTAATGGTGGAGGGTTTTCAATGACACGAACAAAACCTCTAATCGATGGTATCGACTATATCGCACCTGGTTATTCAGGAGGTGAAGAGTATACTGATTTAAGTAGCTCAAGAAATGGAAGAACCTATTCAATATCAATAAAATATAATTTTGGTGAACTTGAGAAACAAAGAAGATCATTTCAGCGCGAAGGCTCTATGGGTGGCGGTGGAATGGATATGGGATTTTAAATTTACTAGTTCCAGAACCCAGCAAGATCATGTAAGGACATACCAAAGGATATTCTATCAAAATTAGTTGATTGATCATGAATATCTATAACATAATTTTCATATGCCCCTTGAATAGTAATATTTTTTTTCAAAGAATAAGAAATACCAAAATTATATGCATGCCGTGAAAAAACTTCATTTAAATTTCCTACATCTAAACTATTAAATGGGGTCGGTATATATTGATACCCTGAAAATAAATTAATGGGAGTATCTCTCAATTTTATAGCAGCTCCAAAATGATGTGATGTTGTTGAAGTATATATATTTCTAATCTCTTCGTTAATTAAAATTGATGCAGGGGCTCCATCATCAATAATTTCATCAGAATCAAATTCTAGATTACTCCAATCTGTTTGTTTCCCCTCATAAAAAAAATTAACTGATTTCAACAAAAGAGCCGCACCAAAATGGACTGTAATAGGTTTTATTACCTCAAAATTATATACTTGTGAAAATGCATTTTCATCACTAGAATGATTGGTTCCTATAAAATCTTGTTTAACTGACAATGATTTTGGCATATCAACTGATAATCCATATTGAAAGTTTTTAGATAATATATGTAATAGCCCAAGGGTAATATTTGAACCAGAATATCTGGGATTATAATAATATGTTTCATCATTACCCAATACAGTCATTTCGTTATTTCCATAAAGAAAGTTAAAATCTGCTCCTAAATATAAATTTCTAGCAAATTCTAATGCTGCAGCAATATGATATGACGTGAGTTTTCCTTTTTCATTAAATCTCGATATATTATTTTGATAGTTAGATAGAAAATCAGTCTTTTTATGAGCGCCTAAACTGTAAACCAGTCTTCCTCTAAATACTTTAACGGGATGAACAAGATCAATACCATTGAAACCTGTATTTGTAACGCTTGAAGAATTACTATCATATCTACTATTAGAAAAATTTAATTGAAAATAGCCAAATTGAATAGCTGCAAGATTTGCTGGATTTGATGTTAACCCAGGAGTTATGTATCCAGATGCAACTGTTGCATTTCCAATACTATTAGATAAAACTTGTGAGTATTCATACCCCCAAAAAGGTCTTAATACATCAATTGGATTTTGCCCAAATGTCTGTGCTATAATTATAAGAAAAATAAATACATATTTTTTCATTATTATCTCCCAACCTTTAGATTTGAAGATTTTTTTGAGCTCTTTTTACTTTTAGTAGGAGACTTGTCCTTCTTTTTTTTCGAAGATTTATCCTTTTTTTTATTTTTAGATTTTGAGATTGAAGACTTATCGCTTTTTGATTTTTTAGAACTCGAGAATGACGTGATAATTATTTTAGCAATATCAAATGCTGCACTATTTCTTTTTCTAGTTTTATGCTTAGCCTTCTTGTCTTCCCTTAATATACTTTCATAGTTTGTTACTGAAGATGAGTTATTATTTACATTATACTTTCTTTCATTGGGCGAGTTCACATTATTATCTGAATTTTCATTAGGTATTGAAGGTGCAATCATTAAATCTTTTTCTATACTTATTATATCGCCTGTGTTACTATCATCAATTTCTTCATCGCTTTCTTCGTTGCTATCTCCTTGTGCAATTTCTTGCTCTGAATTATAACTATTATCAAGCCTTTCAATAGTATTATTTGATGAATTTCCATAATCATTATTTGAATCGTCGTAATCATTATCATAATCTTCATTATCATTCCAACCATCATCATATCCATCTTCATAGCCCCACCAATATCCATCATGAAACCCATAATGATAACCATGGTCATAATAATGATGATGATGGCTATGGTAAAAATATCCATACCCATGATAATGTCCATAGTGATGACCTCGATGATGTCCATGATAATGCCCAGAGCATGGCCAATCATGACAATCACCATAATCACAACATGATTCTTGATCATTAGAATCATAATTATTTATAATAGTATAATTACCATCAACATTTAAAGTATCTGACTTACTATAACTATCATTAGTTTGATAATTGCTATAGTCTTCAGGTGGGTTGATTATCGTATAGCACCCAGAAGAAATTAGAGTAAATAAAATAACTATTGATATTTTAACTATGTATAATATCTGTTTCATAATTGTCCCTGTATTTTAAAAGTCTAATTTTAAAATTTGTTCCACAAAAAATTCTAATTCATAATTATTGATACTAATGATATAATATCTTCAATCGTTACTATTAGGTCACCATTAATATCTGATAGATATATCTGACTCTCGGGCATTTGGTTTATTTCAAGAATATAATTAATTATTAATAAAATATCAAAAATATCAATATTCTGATTAAAGTTAACGTCTCCTAATAACAAACTACCCGATCTTAGATAATCTAAAGGATATTTAAATGCTTTTGAAATTGAATTATGACCAGTCTCGTTATGTAAATACTCCCAAACAATATCCCCTTCTAAATTTATTTCAAAAATTTTATTTTCAGTCGCAGGAATAATCAGTGTATTCCCATTTTCTAATCTTCTAGCGCCAGACATTATATGAGAAAAAAAGTCGTCTGTATAACTCCAATTATAATCAAGTGGATAATATGAATGCACTTCATCAATTTCATAAATACCGTTTTCATAACTAGGCGGTTCAATTTGAACGACAGAAGATTGTGTGAAATCTTGTCCGAAACTAGTAATAGATCCATTATTATATATTAAAATACTACCCTCCCCAGGAAAACCATTTTCAATCCAATTTGCATCATGTTGTCCAATAAGCATTCTATTTTGCTGATTTCCACGATTATAATTCATAGGATTACCCCACCTATATAGTAGATCACCCCCCATGCCACTATTTCCTCCTGAATGACTTGCAGCCTGTTCTGTAGTTGTGCTGTGATCAATTATATATATTTCATGCATATTTCGAGAAGAAATTAAAATTTGATCTAATTCTTCATTGTAATCAATAGAATTTGAGTGTGTCCAATCTGAATATCCTAAGGCTGCGAGGTCAAGACTTACTAAATTAATATCAAGTAGTTCAGGATGATCTGAAATAACACCGTAATTAGATAAGGTAGAATCGAAATCTTGAATTAAATGATCCCAAAATGTCCACTCCCAAACAATATTAATTTCATTATTTCCTATTAGATCAACTTCAATAATTTTATCTGGCCATATATCACTTTCTATATTTTCTCTACCTGCATTAATTGCTTCAAGATAGGTTCTACGATCCCAAGATAATAATAAA
>CENX01065931.1_pt1 | contig 17572 bp, 20 predicted proteins | sample 361321 | NCBI WGS metagenome assembly CENX01 (sample SAMEA2619678, study PRJEB7988) | marine metagenome | isolation source: saline water (ENVO:00002010), including | reverse complement strand
TGGCTTAAAAGGCCACTGCTCTACCAACTGAGCTACCGGATCAAAAACATTAAAATTTTTGTTATAAAATTAACATATATTTATTTATTTTAATCAAAAAAATTTACTTTAATTCACCTTCAGAGCATGTTGTATCAAATCCTCCTCTAGTATTATAGATTGTAGTTACTTTTAATTTTGACGTTTTTAATGCATGCTTAAGGTCATCGTAAATTCTTTTTGTTACACCTTCCTGATAAATACCTACATTTCTAAAACTAACAAAGTAATATTTTAAAGATTTAAGCTCTATGCACTTACCACCTTCAGGGTAATATTCAATCTTTACATTTGCAATATCTGGCAATCCGCTAAATGGGCAAACCGCGCTAAATTCATTGGTCTCAGTTTTGATGTATTGATCTGAACTATCAAAAGAGAATGTTTCTAAAAAGTTTGCATTTATAGAACCCTCATCATCAAAAATAAAATATTTACCATCAGGTTTAGGCATTTTCACCTATGTAAATGCAACCCGTAGTGCAAGTTTCTTTTAATTCAAGCGAAGACAAAATCGGTAAAGATGGTTTTAGCTTGTTCCAAATCCAGATTACTATATTTTCACTAGTCGGATTTTCTAAACCCTTGATATCGTTTAAGTATCTATGGTCAAGTTGATCATATATTGGATCAAAAACTTCTTTTATATCTGAGAAATCTTTTACCCACCCAACTTTTTTATCAATATCCCCAACAACACTAATCCTTAATTTGAAAGAGTGCCCGTGTAGCCTACTGCACTTATGACCATCCGGTAGATTTGGCAAAAGATGAGCGGCTTCAAATGTTATATCCTTGTATATTTCCATTATAATATGCTTATGGTATGTTTAAAAATTTATGTGTTTGAATGCTAATCTTCCAATGGGGATTTTTGAAACAGTATCTCAATGTTTTTTTAATATTTTCTACTTTATTCACATTATCCAATGGCTGAAGATAAAAATGATCAAATTTTAATTGTTTGTAATCTTCCGGAGTGGAACCTATTTGAGGATAAACAAGTTTTAACTCATCTCCTTCAGTGACGATTAATTTTGTATTAGCTTTAGGGCTGACACAAACCCAGTCTAAATTATTGGGCAAAGAAATAGTTCCATTTGTTTCAATTGCAATTTCAAATCCTACTTTGCGTATTTCCATTATTAATTCATTATTTAGTTGCAATAGTGGTTCACCTCCCGTACAAACAACAAATGGTCTAGTTTTTGAATTTTTGGGCCAAAATTTTTTAATAGAGTCTGCAAGTTTTTTTGGACACTCAAATTTTCCACCACCATCCCCATTTGTCCCAATAAAATCCGTATCACAAAATTTACAAATCGCATTTTTTCTATCTTTTTCATGTCCGCTCCAAAGATTACAACCAGAAAACCTTAAAAAAACAGCAGGCCTTCCAACATGATATCCTTCACCTTGAATTGTATAGTAAATTTCTTTAACAAGATACATACTTATTCATCATAGCTTATAGGATCATCTATTTTGGCTTTCTTAAATCCAGCCAACCTTAGAATGCAAGAGTCGCAATGTCCGCATGATCTACCATTAGTTTCATCAGGGTCATAGCAAGAGTGGGTCATTTTGAAATTAAGATCAAGTAAATTTGCTTTCAGTATAATCTCAAACTTCTTTAAATCAATCAAGGGGGTATGAATTTTAATGCTACCGCTGTCGATACCAGACTTAGTTCCTAGATTAGCCATTTTTTCAAAAGATTCAATGAACTCTGGTCTGCAGTCTGGATAGCCACTATAATCAAGGGCATTGACACCTATAAAAATATCGTTGCAGTTGATAACCTCGGCATAACCTAACGCAAAAGATAAAAAAATAGTATTTCTTGCAGGAACATAAGTAATTGGTATTTGATTTTTCTGTAAATCAACATCTCTATGTTTAGGCACTTCTATATCTGCAGTAAGCGCTGATCCCCCAAATGAGCGAAGATCTATTTTCATGATTTTATGATCAGCTATTTTATAATGTTTGGCAAGTTTTTTAGCACAATCAAGTTCGAATTTGTGCCTTTGGCCATAATCAAATGAAAGACCAAAGCATTTATAACCTAAATCTAAAGCAATGGATAGGCATGTTGCAGAATCTAATCCACCTGATAACAGAATAATAGCTTTCTTCATTTTTTTTTGATTAATTTTATTGTACAAAGTGATATAACACCTTGTAAATTATAACATGAAAATAAAGTATCTATTATTAATTACACTCTTTTTTGCATGTGGTGATAATGATGATTCCGCAAATAGTTTTGATGACACATTACCACAAATTGATCTTGATGCTTCTAGCTTTAGGTTGATCATCACAGGAGGTGGGTTCGGCGAAACAGAGTCCGTACGTTTAAATTTTACAGGCAATATTATCAACAATACTGACAACGTATTTAAGACTTACAGGCAAAATGTTATTTTTACAGCCAATAATGGAAATGAAATAACAGGTCAGTTCTCTTTGCCGCTATTAAGATGGTTATGCCCATTCGACACTCTTATCGGAGGCGGTAGGTCAGATACATTCCAACCTGGATTTATAGATTCTGTAGTTTCATGGAAAATTGTTCAGGATGGACTTATTGCCGTTTATGGAATTGGCGATGAGTGTGATTAGAATTTTCTAAATTTTTTTGAATTTTTAAACATTCCTTATTGCCTCTAATTTTTTTATACGTTTATATTATGCATGTCTCTTTTATTAAGATTTTTTGTGAATTTGAAAGAAGAGATAGACAATAGAAAAAGTGATAAGGCTCTGGGTTGGCGTTCAGAGCCTTATTCATTTTTAAACGTTTTTTGAAAATGGGGGCGATCGGTTTCGACGGGAAATGCGTGATTTTAAATGGCATGTCGAGCTCCAAGTGCTCGTTAATCTCTTGGGAAAACCATAAATGCCGATTACGGCTACATGGCCGCTGCTTAATTAAGCTGGCCCGTTCTTGATTAAATTTGTCTATGGTTTTTTTAAAGAACGTCAATCACATGGACTGGTTCTTTTGTAGTTTGCGACAGAAGAACGAGACTTAAGCAATCTTAGTTTGTGATAGTTGGGTCATCAGAACAATTACAAATGAAATAAATCTGAATGACTAAGCGTGTAGATATTTACTTTCATTCTTTTTCGGACGGGAGTTCGATTCTCCCCGCCTCCACATAACCTTTTAAATTATTCTACTGGCTATTGTTTCAATGCCGTTGATGATGAATTGAACAGCAATAACCATTAAAATTAAGCCCATCATTCTTTCGATTACTCTCATTCCTGCAATTCCAATTTTTTGGCCAATATAATTACCTGCTTTTAGGATAAAATAAAAGATGAACATGCTAAGGATAACGGAAAAAAGTAAAACCAGAACTGAAAAATTAGTTGGTGCTTTCCCAGACAAAATAACTACACCAGTAATTGCTCCAGGTCCAGTAATTAAAGGCACACCTATGGGGCTAATTGCTATTTCATCAGTATCTCTGAATTCTTCTCTTTCAGATTCTGTAGTCCTTGATCGACCAACTTTTGCATCCAGCATTCGCATGCCACTTCTAAAAAAAATTATACCACCCATAATTTGGAATGCCTCTACAGTAATACCGTAGAATTGAAAAATTATTGAACCAAGCAAAGTAAATATAATTAAGATTATTAAACCCGTTACAATGCCTTTTCTTGCTATCTTGGACCGTGTTTCACTGTCATATTTTTCAGTCATAGCAACGAATATTGGTGTAATGCCTAATGGATTTATAACAGCAAAAAGCGTTGAAAGGCAAAAAATTAAATATTGTAATTCTATATTTAAAAATTCAGACATTACATTTTTTTAGGAGCACTTATTCCTAAAATTGATAAGCCATTTTTTAAAACTACTTTAGTCGCACTTATTAGGGCGAGTCGGCTTTTTGTCTTTTCAATATCGTTTGAAATGACTTTGCATTCATTATAAAATTTGTGAAAATCTGAAGCAATCTCATTTAAATAAATAGATATTGATTGAGGCTCTAATTTTGTGCAGGCGTTCTTAATAACTGTTGGAAACTCGCTTATTTGTTTTAATAAATTTAATTCACTTTCTTTATTAAGTAGACTTGAGTCAAAATTTTTAAAATCTTTTTTATTAAAATCCTTTGCTCGGTGGAGTATGCTGCAAATTCTTGCGTGCGCATATTGAAGATAAAAAACAGGATTTTTATCGGATTGATCCTCTGCTAGATTTAAATCAAAATTAAGATGTGAATTAACCCCTCTCATAATGAAGAAATATCTGACAACATCACTCCCTAGTTGATCAATTAGTTCAGAAATTGTTATGAAATCAGCATTTCGTGTCGACATTTTCATTTTTTTTCCGTCGCGGATTAATGTTACAAACTGATAAATAACAACTTTAATATGATCAGTGTTATAGCTTAATGCATTAAGAGCGCTTATTACATCGGGATATGCATCTTTGTGATCTGCACCAAAAATGTCAATGATAAGATCAAATCCTCTTTCAATTTTATCACGATGATAGGCAGTATCTGGAACGCGATAAGTAGGTTCTCCTGTTTTTTTAATGTAAACCTTGTCTTGATCATGACCTAATTTTAAAAAATCGAACCATGTTGCTCCATCCTTATCATAAATGTAGCCCATTTGCTTAAATTCATCCAGCATTCTATCGATTGAGCCATTATCATAATAATCTTTTTCATTGCTATATTTATCAAAATTTATCTTTAAGTCTGAAAGTGTTTTTTTTATATCAATAAACATGAGCCTTTCAGCAGTGGTTTTAAATATGCTATCCTCTTTACTTGACAGCTTATTACCTTTTTCCTCTAGTATTTTTAAAGCAATGTCCTTGATATAATCTCCTTTATATCCATTAGAGGGAAAGTTCACTGGTTTTCCAATGAGCTCTAAATATCGAGCCTTAACAGACTCTCCTAAAATTCTCATTTGCCTTCCAGCGTTATTAAAATAATATTCTCTTGTAACATCATAACCATTCCATTCTAAAATATTTGATATAATGTCACCTATAACTCCATTTCTTCCGTGTCCTATTGTGAGTGGTCCTGTTGGGTTAGCGCTAACAAACTCTACATTTGCCGTTTTTTTATTATTGGATCTATTAGATCCAAATTTATCATCCAAGAGTACTTGTTTTATTATTTTTTGATAAAATGATTTTGAAATTTTAAAGTTGATAAATCCAGGATCTGTTACTGATATCTTTTCAATAAAATTATTATCAAATTTTATTTCCTGTTGAATTTTTTTAGCAATTTTTATAGGACTTTGGCCTGTTTCTTTGGCTAGCGACAATGGGGAGCTTGATGAGTAGTCGCCATAATTTTGGTTCTTTGTCTTTGAAATTTGAGGCAATGATTGGTAATTAAGCTTTTTAAACGCTTTATCTAATAATATAAGAATTTTTTTATCCGCTTCACTCATTGATGCTTTTTAACTATCCCGTCAGCCCATAACCTTTCAATGTTATAATATTCTCTTTCTGCTGTTTTAAAAATATGCACCATAACATCTATATAATCTAATATTACCCATTTTAAATGCTCGTAGCCTTCTGTTCTAATAGGCTTGAAGGGCGTATTTTTTCTAATATTGTCTGAAATAGCTTTAACTTGGATATCTGTGTCAGCGGAGCAAATTATAAATGAATCAGTTAAAGTCGTTATTTCTTCAATGTTTATTGAAATTATATCTTCAGCTTTTTTGTCAAGTGCAAGCTCTACTATTTGCGCTGTTAGTTTTTCAGCGGCTTTAGTCTTTTTAATCAAATTAATTACTTATGTAGCGGCGAATAGCTGGAATGTTTCGATAATCCTTACCAATTATGAGAGTAAGGTCAACATCAAGATTTGAATCAACTAGTGTGATTACTTGGTTTTTATCATTTATATCTAGATTTAATGCTTTGGCTACAATTTTCATCCCTTCCACATTTTCGGTACGTTGAATTAAAATTGTCTTTTCGTAATCAAAATGATTTGCGTTTTCTGATCTAACTACGTCTATGCGTTCTTTTCTTAATAGATCTGAAAATTTAGCTGCAAGGCCTGGCTCACCACAGCCATTTAAAATCTCTATATCAATGTCAAGCAAGGGGTTGGATTCATATATTTCCTCAGCTGATTCAGAAATAGACATAGCTGGAAATTGAACTTTATCAATATCTCCATTTTGAATTATTTTAGTTGAAAAGGAAAAAATAAAACCTACTAGGAGAATTGTCATTAAAGCAATTCCTCCATTTAAAATCTTACCACTAAATTGGGATTTATTTTTTTTATTTTTAGATATTAGGGACTTAGGAGATTTATTCCGCTTGATCTTTGCCACTTTAGCTATCTACTATAGTTGTAAATATTGTTTGAAAAACGATTTGTATTATATTGGTAGTTATTTATTGAAAAATTAAAAAACATATTTTCGCTTACTTTGTAATCCAAATTTGCACCATAGAATATATTAGGGCTTATAAAATTATTTTGCATGAGTGGAGATGAACCGCTCATTGGGTAGGATATTCCAATGTTTGTAGTTAAACGCATATTGTCCTTTATAAAATATTCCAACTGATTTGAATATGTTCCAAATGAAATAGATTGGCCATTAAAGCTTGTCATGCTCATTCCAAAGTTTTGATTCATAGAAAATCTATTTGGATTAAGAAACGAAGCTACTTGAGCATGAGATAATCCTTTTGAGTTAACTGGAATTTTGTTGGACTTTATGCTATTTTTTAATTGAGAATAAGAAAAATTTAAAGACAGCATTACAATCAAGGTAGTTTTAATTAGTAATCTCATAATAAAAAATACTAATAAATGCCTATATTAGTTCCAAACATTTTTTTATTTTCTATTATCAATAATTCCTCCCCCCAAACACTCATTATTATCATATAATACAGCAAATTGGCCAGGCGTTATGGCGAATTGAGGCTCATTAAATTTGATATGAACTTTATCTTTGCTTAAAAGAGCGATATTGCAATTTTGATCGTTTTGGCGATATCTTATTTTTGCTGTTAAATTATTTTTTTTTGAAGGCGTGCCTGAAATCCAATTAAAATTGGATGCTGTTAGAGTAGAATGATATAGGGCTGGATGATCATGACCCTGAGCAACTATTAGAACATTTTCTTTAATAATTTTATCAGCAACGAACCATGGTAGTTCACTATAGCCATACCCGCCACCTATTCCTAGCCCCCTTCTTTGTCCAATTGTGTAATACATCAATCCTTCATGTTCACCACAAACAATTCCATCTGTGGTTTTTATTAAGCCTGGCTTTTCAGGAATGTACTTTTTCAGAAATTTTTTAAAGTGTGACTGTTCTCCTATAAAACATATTCCAGTACTATCTTTTTTTGAATGATTAAGAAGATTATTATCTCTGGCAATTTGTCTAACTCTATTCTTAGAAATATCACCAACAGGAAAGATGCTTCTAGAAAGAGCTCTCTGATTCAGAGAGCATAAAAAATAGCTTTGATCTTTTGCATTATCTCTGCCTTTATGGAGAGTGTATAGTCCATCTTTTTTATTAATTTGTGCATAGTGACCAGTTGCTATCTTCCTCGCTCCAAGCTTAATCGAATAATTTAAAAAAGAGTTAAATTTAATTTCTCTATTACAGATTACATCTGGATTGGGTGTTCGATTTTTTGAATGTTCAGAAAGAAAGTATTGAAAAACATTGTCCCAATATTCTTTAGCAAAGTTTACTGTTCTTAATGGTACATCAATTTTATCGCAAACCAATAAGGCATCTTTATAATCCTCTTCCGATGTGCATGATTCTTCATCTCCATCCCAGTTTTTCATGAAGATACATTCTATATCATATCCTTTTTCTTTTAGCGTAAAAGCTGAAACTGAGCTATCAACGCCGCCGCTAATACCGACAATTATTGGTTTACTCATTAACTATATTAATTATAGCATTTGTTAGACGATCAACATCATCTGAAGAGTTGTCTCTGCCAAAGCTAATTCTGAGTGTGCAAATATTAATATCATCCTTATGGCCTATCTCACGCAAGACTTTTGATGGTTTTATTGAGCCAGAGCCACAAGCTGATCCACTTGAAACCTCTAAATTTTCTCTATCTAATTTTGCCATCATGATATCGCTACGAAATTCAGGAATAGTTATGCTAATTAGGCCAGGGACGCGTATTTTAGGATGACCATTGTAAAAAATTTTTGAATTAATATTATTTAAATTTCCTTTAAATCTTTTTTCAAGATGTTTCAAGTGATTTATACGTTTAGGTAGATTTTCTCTAATTAATTTTGATGCAACTGCCAGGCCTATAATGCCTGAAATATTTTCTGTTCCTGCCCGATAGCCACTTTCCTGACTACCTCCAATAGTTAAGGATTTAATTTCTTTAAACTTTTTTTTATATAAAAAGCCAACTCCTTTAGGTCCGTAGAATTTGTGAGCTGAGAAACTTAAAAAATCACAATTTAATTCATTAACCAATATTGGGACCTTACCTAGTGCTTGGACCGTGTCTGAGTGAAACGGGATATTATGCTCACTTGCAATAGATGCTAATTCACTTATTGGTTGAATAGTTCCTATTTCGTTATTAACCATCATGATTGATATTAAGCCAGTATCTTCTCTTATTTCTTTGAGGAGATCGTCTGGATTAACCATACCGTATTTATCAACTGGTAATTCCGTAAAACTTATTCCAAATTTAGCAAGGCTAATCAAAACTTTTGTAATAGCAGGGTGCTCAATACATGATGTTATAACATGTTTTTTATTATTGTAAAGCATTGACCAGAGAATCATATTATTGCTCTCAGAACCACTGCCTGTAAATATAATTTCCTCTGATAGTGCCCCTATGCACTTTGCTATTTCAATACGCGAATCTTCAATCAATGCTTTACTTTTCCTGCCTTTAGAGTGAACACTTGATGGATTGCCAAAATGAATAGCGTTTGAATCATTCATTGCTTTAACTACATTAGGATGAATCGGAGTAGTTGCGCTGTTATCAAAGTAAGCCATGTTAATAATGAATAATTTTATTTAATTAAATATCATTCCTGATAGTGGCATATCGAATAGTATTTTGAAGATTTTTATAAAATGGTGGCTTGATATCTTCTAACATATCAATAGATCTTTTTCTATCATATTCAAATCGGACTATTTCCCAATTAAACTCCATACCAACTTTTAAAAAAGCAATTGACCCTCTTGGGTCTTGATCAAAAGGTAGTCCAGTTGCACCCTGGCACAAAATTTTTAAATTTCCTTTTTCTTCTATTCTGGGCAAATGGGTATGTCCATGAACAAAAATAAATTGCTTAATTTTATTATTAGCTTTAGAAATATGATTTTTCCAAGCAATAGCTTCATCCATCGTAGGAGGTATTTCATCTCTCTGATACCATGCATGAGTAAATTCAACCAGTGTATTATCAATAATTTGTCTTTCTGCAATTCGTGTATTATTACAAAAATTTCTACCTTTTTCTCCAATCATTTCTGCCGTCCATTTTTCATTTTGAACTATTTCTTTGCATATTGGATCATCTGGGGACATTCCTTCAAGGTTTGGCCTTTCATGTGCCCAAAGATTTTCAATAAGGTAGCGCTCGTGATTTCCTCTAAGGAAAACACAGCTAGAAAGTGATTCAAGTAACTTAAAGCAGCCCATTGGGTCAGGCCCAAGAGCAAAATAATCTCCTAAGCAAATGATTTGATCTACATCATCTCTTTTATTAATTATTTTTATTGCTTCTTTTAAAGATGATGAATTTCCGTGAACGTCTGTAATAATGGCGTAGGTTTTTAGTGACATAGCTATTGAAATTACATGACGAATTTTATTGCAGCAAGTATTTAACTTTAAAGTGTATATATCATAACATTTGGAGATTTTAATGCAAAATAATACATTATTAATTGTTGGCTCAATAGCTATTGACTCAATAGAAACGCCATTTGATAGTCGTAAGAATATATTAGGCGGCTCAACAACATATTCACTTGTTGTTTCAGGCGAAAATGTCCCGACTGCTGTAGTTGGAATAGTAGGCAATGATTTTCCAAAAGAAGGCATGAAAATTTTTAAAAAATATTCAAATAATCTTGAGGATTTAACTATTTCAGAAGGCAAAACATTTAGTTGGGGTGGTAAATACTTAAAAAACTGGGATGACAGAGAAACATTATTTACAGATTTAGGTGCATTTGAAGATTTTAAGCCTGTTTTATCAAAAAGCAATCAAAATCATTCTCATATTTTTTTAGCTAATATACATCCAGACTTACAGCAACTCGTTATAGATCAAAGCTTGAATTCTAACAAAATAATTGCAATTGATACAATGAATCTTTGGATTGATATTGCTCGAGATAGTTTGCATAATGTGCTTGCTTCATCAGATATACTTTTTATAAATGAAAGCGAGGCTAGTTTATTTAGCGGGAAAAAAACTATTTATGATTCAGCATCATTATTTTTGGATCTTGGTCTTAAGATAGTAGTGGTTAAAAAAGGAGGCCAAGGGGCAGAACTTTTTAGCAATGAAGAAAAAATAAAGATTGGTGCATATAAAGTTAATGTTGTTGATCCAACAGGAGCAGGCGACGTCTTTGGCGGTGCATTTATATCAACTTTAGCACAAGGGGGCACTTTGTCAGATTCATTAGTTAATGGCTCTGCATTAGCTTCATTTTGTGTTCAGGGATTTGGTACAAGTTCCATATTAAATGTTTCAGATTCAGAATTAGAAAAAAGAAAATCCAACTTATATTCAACTCTAAGTTCTTGATTGAGCCAATTGGAGTATATAATTTCAACACTATAATTTTAATAAAAATCGAGGGATAAATGTTCTTCAATAGCAAATTATTTTTTATTTTATTTTCATCTTTAATACTTGTAGTCGGATGTGGATCATCTGTTGAATACAGTACTGCAAAAGTTGCCATCCAAGATAAAGATTGGGCAAAAGCCGAAGAATATCTTTTTAAAGCTCTTGAGGTAGAACCTGAAAATGCAGCCGTAATGGTTGATATTGGTTATTATGTCCACTCCAAAAAAAGAGAGTGGCAGAAAATGAATAAGATGTTTGATAAGGCACTTGCCATTAATCCTGCAGCTAGAGCACAAAATGGAAGACCAATTTCTGAGGTCACCAAAAATTATAGAAATATGTTTTGGACTGAAAGTTACAATAATGCCGTTAGGAGATATAATGATTTTAAAGGAAGTAATGATAAATCACTTCTAGATGAAGCAATAACCTTATTTAAAGAGTCTATTGAGATAGACCCACTTTCAAACGAAACATATCTTATTTTAGCAAATTCATATTATGAAGCAGGAAATAATCAGATGGCAATTGAAAGCGCTCAAAAAGCGTTGGATGCATCGCCTAATGACTTTCAACCTAATTATAGCCTGGGTCAAATTTTTGCATTAACTGGCGAGAAAAAATCAGCTATAAAATATATTGAAAAAGCTATCAGCATAGATCCAGCCAATTCAGATGCAATTAGGCAATTAGCAATGCTTTACTATGAAGATGATCAAAAAGAAAAATCTATTGAAACTTTTAAATCTGCAATTGAAAATGAACAAGACAAGAACAGAAAAGCTGACCTATACTACAATCTTGGAGTCTTAAACATGCAGTTGGATAATTATAATGATGCAGACATTGCTTTTGAAGAAGCTTATTATTTAAATGAAGAAGATTTCGAAGCGCTTTTAGGAATGGCGACTTTATATGAGCAATTAGGTGATAAATATTTTAATGGAACTGAAGAAAATTTCAAAAAAGATTACTTTCAAGCTGAGAGGTGGTATAAAAAAGCAAGATCTAAATTAAGATCTTTGAACGAAATTGATGCCGATAATCAAGAACAGTATGCAAAAGCACTTAAGCTGATAGATTATAAAATGAACATTTCAGCGGAAAATCAAAAATAAACTTCAATAAGTCTTTTTTCTTTTTTTTAGGTACTCACTTAAGGCAAAATCTAAAGGGTGGTTTGTAAAAAGCGGGACGTAATCTATTTTTTGCTTTCTACAGCCTAGTTTGTATTTTTTTTGATATAAATCAAACCGTTCTTTATAGGATTCACGTATATGCCAAGGGTCAGTTGTTATTGTTTCTCCTGTTTCCATATCTATAAACTTTGTTCTTTTTTTAAAGTCGAAATCAAACTCTTTTTTATCTAAAATGTGAAATACTATTACTTCTTGCTTATTATGCTTGAAGTGGCTAAGACCTTTCATTATTTCATCAGGATCGTCTAATAAATCCGATATAAGTATTACTAACCCTCTTTTTTTTATTCTTTGTGCCATTTGATCTAAAATAGGTTTTATCTTCGTATTATTGCCAAGCTCAATTTTACCAAGGGTGTTCATAATTATGTTAAGGTGAGATTTTGATGATTTGCCAGGTAAAAATCTTGTTATTTTATCGTTGAATAGCACTAATCCAACAGAATCTCTTTGTTTTAGCATTAAATAGGATAATGCTGTGCTTAAGAAAGCTCCATAGGTAATTTTATCAATTGAGCCATTTCCAAATCCCATAGATTTGCTGGTGTCTAATAAAATATATGATCGAAGATTGGTTTCTTCTTCAAATCTCTTGACATAATAACGGTCAGTTTTGCCAAAAATTTTCCAATCAATATGTTTAATTTCATCGCCAATTCCGTAAGCTTTATGCTCTGAAAATTCTACGCTAAAACCATGGTACGGACTTTTATGTTGACCAATTAAATATCCTTCAACAGCTAACCTGGCTTTAAGAGGTAAATTGCTTAGCCTTGCAGCTGTTTTAGGGTCAAAGTATTTTCTTGTTTTGTTCAATTTATGATTCTAAAAGCTCTTTTATAATATCTTCTGCCTTCATGCCCTCAGCGTCAGCATTAAAATTTGGTATAATCCTATGCCTTAGTATAGGCAGGGCAAGAGATTTTATGTCTTTGATGCTTGGAGATGATTTTCCATCAAGCAGCGCTTTGGCTTTTGCTCCCAAAACAAGATATTGGGAAGCTCTAGGCCCTGCCCCCCATTCAATCCATTTATTAGCGAATGACGAAGATCTGTTGTTAGGTCGCGTAGAATTAACAAGGTCAACTGCAAACTCAACCACACTTTCAGCAATTGGTACTTTTGGAATAAAGGATTGAAACTCAATAATGTCTTTTCTTGTAATTATTGGTTTATGTTTGACATTAATATTTGATGTTGTGCTGTTCACAATTGAAACTTCTTCATTTCTCGTAGGATAGTTAACCATGATATTAAACATGAATCTATCAAGTTGAGCCTCAGGAAGAGGGTATGTACCCTCTTGTTCGATTGGGTTTTGCGTTGCAAGAACAAAAAATGGTAAATCTAATTCATAATTTTTTCCACCATAGGTAATCCTCTTTTCTTGCATTGACTCTAGCAAAGCTGATTGAGTCTTAGGGGGTGTACGATTAATTTCGTCCGCTAGTAAAATATTGGTAAAAATAGGTCCTTTAAAAAACTTAAAAGAACGTTTTCCTGTAGATCGATTTTGTTCAATTACTTCAGTTCCAGTTATATCGCTGGGCATTAAATCAGGCGTAAATTGTATACGATTAAAATCTAAATCTAACATTTTAGCAAGAGTTTTAATCATTAGTGTTTTTGCCAGACCTGGAACTCCTACTAGGAGAATATGGCCATTACATAATAATGAAATTAGGATGTGATTTAGTACATCTTTTTGCCCTATTATCGTTTTCTCAATCTCAAGAAAAAATAGCTCTTTAACTTTCGCTAGTTTTTTGAGCGTCTCTTTATCATTACCTTTATTCATTTAAAAGCCTTTTTTATTTTTAAAAACAGTTAAAATTACGTGTCTAAAAATGTCTAAACAATGTTAATGTAATTCATATGATAATAAATCAAAAATAAATGAAAGTCTCTTCATCAATAAATAAAAAATCTTTTATCGAGCTTAGCGAAAAAGATCAAATAAATATTTTATCAAATTTAAATGAAAAAAAATTTAGGTTAAGTCAAATTAATAATTGGGTATTTAAAAATCATGTTTCTAACTGGAAAGAGATGAAAAATTTCCCCTTGAGCTTGATAGAAAAACTTGAAAAAACTAACTCATTGTACCCTTTGAAAATTATTGCGAATTCCAAAGCAGATGACAACATGACTCAAAAGTTCATCATGCAAACTATGAAAGGAAATAAAATTGAATCGGTTTTAATGCCAACTAAAAAAAGAAATACTGTATGTATATCTAGCCAATCTGGGTGCGTATTAGATTGCAAATTTTGCGCGACTGCTTCGTTGGGATTCTTACAAAATCTTAACGAAGCTGAAATCATTAGTCAAATCATTTATTTACAAAAAATATCAAATAAAAGAATTTCTAATGTTGTTTTTATGGGGATGGGTGAACCCTTTTTGAATTACAAGAATGTTATTGAGGCTGCTTGCAGAATTAAAGATATATTCAATATAGGTTCTAGAAAAATAACTATCTCAACTGCTGGAATTGCAAGCAAAATAAGACAAATCGCGGATGATAATCACAAGTTTAAGTTAGCTATCAGCATGAATGCATCTACAAACGAAATTCGAAAAAAAATTATGCCAATAACTGAAAAATATCCCATACAGGATCTTATTTCTTCAGCTCATTATTATTATAAAAAAATAAAAAGATTTATCACCTTTGAATATGTACTATTGAAAGACATTAATGATTCTGTAGATGACGCTATAAGACTGGCAAGCCATTTAAGGTTTTTGCCATGCAAATTAAATATAATTCCATACAATGAAATAGACGGAGCCTATAAAAGACCCAGCAATCAAGTTATTAATGATTTTGTTAATGCATTAGATGGCTATCCTTTTAACGTGACTGTAAGATGGAGTAAGGGGATTAGTATTGAAGCAGGCTGCGGTCAATTGGCTTTAAAAGCGTAAGTTAAATGCATTTTCCTTTATTAGCTGAGTTAATTGTAAAAAAATCAGGCTTTTCTGGAAATTTAGGCATGATATTAGGGTCTGGATTGAGTTCAATATCTAATGTATTAACAAATAAGATAGAAATTTCTTATCAGGATTTACATGGATTTCCTGTTTCAACGGTTGCGGGACACGATGGTAAAATGGTGGCTGGAAACTTGGATGACATTCCAGTTATAATTGCATCAGGTAGATTTCACTATTATGAAGGTTATTCATACCAAGAGGTGGTTTCTATAGTAAAGGTTTTTTACGAATTGGGTATACAAAAAATAATTATAACAAATTCCTCAGGAGCTTTAAATAGATCATTTAAACCTGGAGAATTAATAGTTATAAATGGTCATTTAGATTGCACCTATAGAAACGGTTATAAAGACCCAAAGCTTTGGAAAGGTTCGCCTCACTACAATGATGGCTTAATAAATAAAGCTAGAGAAAGTGCTAAAGAATGTTCAATTAAATTAAATGAGGGGGTGTATTGCTGGACTCAAGGACCATCCTATGAAACTCCAGCTGAGGTGCAGGACTTAATCAGACTAGGTGGTGATGCCGTTGGAATGAGCACTGTTCCTGAAGTAATTGAATCAAGTGAATTAAGGATGGATGTTTTGGTCCTATCATGCATGACAAACATGGCTGCAGGACTTATTGATAAGCCTTTAGATCACAATGAAGTAGTTAGAGTTGCAAACAAATCCTCTAAAAATATGATAAAGTTAATTTACAAATTAATTAAAAGAATTTAGATCAGTAGCCTATAGCAGTATTTTCACCGCGATTATCTGCTCCACCCCAAAAACCTTTTTCATTGATCATTATTCCATTTGCTTCACCGATTGAACTTCTCATTCTGATATCATGACCCATTTTCTTCAACTTATATATAGTACTATTTTTCAATCCATTTTTTTCATGAAAAATCATATCGGGTAGCCACTGCGAATGAACTCTTGGGGATGAAACAGCATCTTTGATATTCATATCGTGCAAAACAACATTCAAAATATTTTGCATTACAGTTGTTATGATCGTTGAACCACCTGGTGAGCCTAAAATTAAAAAAGGAGTATCATCTTTTAGTACGATAGTGGGCGTCATTGAGCTCAGAGGTCTTTTCATAGGCTCTATGGCATTTGCTTCATTACCAAGCAGACCAAACATATTTGGTTCTCCTGGTTTGCTTGAGAAGTCATCCATCTCATTATTTAAAATGAAGCCTGCCCCAGTTACAGTTATCCCATTTCCATAGCCTGCATTTATGGTCGTAGTTACAGATACGGCATTACCTTTTTTGTCAACAATAGAATAATGAGTTGTTTCTTCACTTTGGTTGGCGTATGGATTACCGTGATTTACAGATTTTGATGATGTCGCTTTGTTAAAATCAATATCTTGCAGTCTGCTTTTCGCATAATCATTTGATAAGAACATTCTCTGTGGTACATCCCAAAAATCTGAATCTCCCATATGTTCAGTTCTGTCAGCATATGCTCTTCGTTCTAACTCTGTCAAAGTATGTATATATTTAACTGAGTTGTAAGATAGATCAAGATCAGAACCTTTTTGCTCAATTACTTTTTCAAGCATATTCAGCATATGAATTACTAATAAACCTCCTGAACTAGGAGGTCCCATGGATAATATATCATAACCCATAAAAGAGCCCTTTACGGGATCTCTGTATTTTGAAACATAGTTTTCTAGGTCATTATAATTTATCCATTCTCCAACAGTTTCCATTTCTTTTACAATTAAGTCGGCTGTTTTGCCTTTGTAAAACCCATCTCTTCCATTTTTTAAAATTCTTTTAAGAGTATTGGCTAAATCTTCTTGTAAAAATAGATCTCCTTCTTTCCATTCTCTGTCATCTCTTGTAAAGATTCTTTTGGTTTCAGGGTGTTTACTGAGCCTATCTTTATTTTTATTAAAACGTTCTGCTTCGTATTTAGATAGCTTGAATCCATTCTCAGCCAAATTTATTGCTGGGTCCAATAATTCTTCCCTTGAAATATTTCCAGATCCATAGTCTCTCCAAGCTTTTAATAAACCGTCTACAGACCCAGGTACACCAGCAGCAAAATGGGTATATCTTGATTTACCTTTGATAATATTTCCTTCACCATCAAGATACATATTTCTGCTCGCAGCTTCTGGAGCCATTTCTCTGTAATCTAATGTAAATGAGTTTCCGTTTTCTAATTTAACGGTCATAAAACCGCCCCCGCCAATATTGCCATTTGATGACGATGTCACAGCTAATGCAAACCCAACTGCAGCTGCAGCATCAATTGCATTGCCTCCAGCTTTCATAATATCAATCCCCACTTGTGATGCTTGCCTGCTAGTTGAAACAACCATGCCATTCTCCCCAAAAATGGGTTGTTCACGTTCACATGAATATATCATGACTAAAAAAACTAACATGAGATTTTTTAATGATTTTTTAGTTAGCATGTGTTAAGACCTTTCCATGTAATCCTT
>CENX01028124.1_pt1 | contig 17589 bp, 13 predicted proteins | sample 361321 | NCBI WGS metagenome assembly CENX01 (sample SAMEA2619678, study PRJEB7988) | marine metagenome | isolation source: saline water (ENVO:00002010), including | reverse complement strand
CGGAAAAATCTACATCATCGGTATACCAAATTTTTTTACCATCAATTTCTTTAGTTTTGAAATCAAATCTAGAACGTGATAAAACGTCAGTAACCCATTCATTTGGAGGGTTAGGGTCGGGTCCTGTACATACAAAACCCCCTTTCCATGAGAAAAAATACATCCCTCTTTTTGCATGCTCTTCCCAAGGAAGCATTCGAAGTGTAATATTGGAATAATTTTGCAATCCTGCAAGATAGCCTTGTTTTCCATCCCCTCTTCTAACATATGATGCAGTACCAAATGATGCCGATGAAAATTTACCAACCGTGGAGAATTCTGTATCATGACAAGCGTGTAAAGAACCTGCAAATGCCTTTGCAACGGGGTCTCCTCTTTTTGCCATCATTCTTTTTCCTAGCCACTTTGTATCATTTTTCTTTTTGACGATCTTTTCTAACTCTCTGAGAGTTTTTGTAACAGGGTCGGTCCTTCCCCAGCGTAATTTACCATTCCAAGTCATAGCGGGTAAATGTGAACGAGGATTATCTAATAATCGAGTCAACTCTTTCTTTATTTTTTTGACAGTTGCTTCGTTAGCATGCTTAGTCCCCCGCATACGGACCTTTGCTCTCTTTTGTCCAGGGAATTCTACTTGCGCTGGTTTTGCCATTAACTCCCCTCATCAAGTCCAACAGAGGATATGGTTTGAGTTCTTCGTTATTTTTCTTATCAGATTTTTACAAATAAATGAAAATATACTGTATCTTCATGAAATAGAAACCATCCCATAGGGCATGGCCGAAGTCACATTACTTGGGATTGCCCAAGATGGCGGAAGGCCTCAACCTTTGTGCGTAAAGCCATGTTGTGCTAATGTAGGATTGGATGAAAGAGCATTCCCAACTTCAATGGGAATCAAATTTGAAGACTCGAGCACCCATCTTTTTGATGCTACTAGAAATTTAGGCGATCAACTAGATATTTGGCAAGAAAACCTCCCTTCCCATGTTTGGCTTACCCATGCCCATTTCGGGCATGTCGATGGCCTTGGATTATTTGGAAGAGAGACGATCGGCGCTAAAGGAATTATTCTTCATGTTTCACAACAGATGCAACAATTAATTCATGCAACACCACAGTGGGCGATAATGCTTGAACAGGGAGTATTTACCCTAGAAGTATTTTCTACAGGGGAAGAGATAAATTTTGGAACAGAGACAATAATTCCTCTATTAGTGCCCCATAGAGATGAATTATCAGATATGCATGCATTCATAGTCAGGGGCGATAATAAGTCATTGCTCTATTTGCCAGACCACGACACATGGGAAGAAACACTATCCTCATATGGATGTAAATTAATCAGAGAATGGTTTGAAAAATTCAACATCGACACCGCTTTTATCGACGGAACTTTTTGGTCTCAGCATGAACTTTCGGGGCGTTCGCAAGAAGATGTCCCTCACCCACCAGTTAGCCAAACAATTGCTCATTTAGGAACTAAGCTTCCTAACGACGCAGAAGTATTTTTTATCCATCTAAATCATACAAATCCACTTTATGATAAAACAAGTTCTGCATACAGAACAGTAGATTCAATGGGCTGGAAAATTGGCGTTCAAGGAATGAAAATAACTCTATGAGGCCATTTTTACTTCTTCAGGCGTAAAGGTCAATGCAACCCAAGTGATAGTGATAGATTCTCCACCATCTTGTCCAATAGGATTTGGTTGATTCGTTTCGACTGCCACATCGGAACGATAGAAACCTTGCATTCTAGAAGAGTCTCCCATAGTTTCTCTAATCGATTCTAATTCGGTATCAGTTCCATTCATTGAATATTCTCCACTACCATTGCCAGCCCACATTGAAAGATTAGAATCGGTGGCTACAAATGCCATTAATTGATTTGATTCATCACATGTAGTCGTCGAACTAGGTGAATCTTCAACTTCGTCATGGGGGCCATTTGAATCAGAGAAATCAGGTGTAGTGAATACTTCATCACAAGTATTTGTGCCAAATTCATTTGTTTCTCCAAATGAAATAAATAGGCTGATCGATATTATCGCGTTTGCCGTCTCTACAACCTCGAAATTTGACTCCACCATATCTCCATTTCCTATGAATAGTGTTTCAGTTTTAATATTCTGAATTACTGTGTAGTTTAATTGATACCCGGCAGTGCCACTTTCAGAAACCTCTTGTTCTGGAGCAAATGCAGAGTAACTACCCTCCATTACTCCGACAAATGCTAGTAGTATTACAGCACCAATAGCGGATATTTTTCTTGTGGGTATGGCGTATCTGCCAAACGGGTTATCCATTGATTCTTCACGCCTCCAACATAACCAGAAGTGTACTGCAAATGCTGCACCTATTCCTGGAACAGATGGGAAAATACCCCCCGGCCAATCTCCATCAAAGTACTTAGCAGCAGCAGCAGTCCATACTAATACACCTGATAATGCTGCAACCATCATTAGAATAGTATGCTTAGAATCGGGCTCATAACCTGCCATTCTAATTAGGATAAGAGGTACAAATATTCCTCCAAGTCCATATACAGCAAATACAACTAGTACAAACACAGAGTCACCAAATCCAGGGAATTGTTGGCCGACTAGCGAAATAGCAGTTGCGAACGCAGCAACTGCTAAAGTGACCTTCTTTGTTTTACCATGATCTTGATTCCATTCTGGTTTGACATCATCCGTAATAGCAGCAGTACAAGCCAAAACTTGACTGTCAGCAGTGGACATTGTAGCAGCAAATATTGATGCTAAAATTACTCCACCAAGCAAAGGATTGAGGCTTTGAGCGAGTTTTGGTAAACCAGACTCAGCATCTGCAGCAGCCATTTCAGGGAATATCGCACGACAAGCTAAACCAATGATGAACATTAGCGCAATAAATGGCGTTTGCCAAACAAAGAACCACACCATTGCTTGTTTTCTATCACCGTCATCTTTCAACGTCATTACTCTTGATACCACTTGAGGTTGGCCAGCAACACCCAGTCCACCTAAGAAGAAAGCAGCGACCCAAAGAGTAGCGCCGAATTTTAATCCAGATGGGTAAATATTTACCATATTAGCATCAATTCCAGCAATAGTGTCATGAAGTCCGGAGAAACCACCGACTTTACCTAAAGCAACGAGGCAAAGAATCGTAGAACCAATTATCATTACACACGATTGTGCAGCGTCGGTCCAAATCGACGCCCTTATTCCACCTGCATAGCAGTATGCAACGACAAGAACAAAACCAATCAATATACCGAGAATTTCTGACCAGCCTAGCATTGAATTGAGAGCAACTCCACCTGCAGTTAATTGGGCAGCAGCATATATTGAAAGGAAGAAAACAGAAAGTATGGCTGCTAATTTTGCTTCAGGGGCCCCAGTTTTGTTTGAGACTAGAGAGGAAAGAGAACGCAACCCTCTTTCATTTCCTTCTTTTTGTATATATTTATACAACCAAATCCAAGCGACTAATTGACCTATTGTTGAAACAATTGCAATCCAAATTGCCGAATAGCCGCTAATGAAAATAAATCCAATAAAACCTATGAACATGTATCCGGAATTCCATGTACTAACAGCGGAAAGAGCAGCAAGGGCAGGATGCATCCCTCGTCCAGCGACTAGGTAATCATCAGTAGTATCTTTTTTCACCCTCATGGATGCGAGCCCAACGCCTGCAAAAAACGTCATGAAAAGCAGGAATGAGAAAAGTATCATTAGTTCATCAGACATATTCTAACACCTCTCTATTGCCAACGAAGCAAGGCCTTCTCTTCAACTTCACTCGTAATTGCAGGGAAAATAAGACAATTTAATCTCCCGCCAACCATATTTTCAAGTTTAGCAACTGTAGTATAAGTTATTTTTTCATCTTTCGTGCCCATGTCCGCACATAATACAACTTTTATGTCACTAAAATCTAACTTGATAAATTCCTCAAATGCCGATTTTTTTACTATATCGATTTTTGAATCCTCAGTAATATCATAGTCCACCAAGCGCATTTTTTCTTTCATCAATTTAAGAGAATGGCATGCATCTTTTGGCTGCATTGGGGCTTGTTTACCAGTACCAGCTCCTGTAGGATCTAAGTCTAGTAGTGCTAAGGTATGTTGATTGTAAAAACGGTTCATAGCAACCACTTCTAAGGGCGATGTCGCTATCCACCCACTGTAAGGATAAGTAATCGTAGTTTGTCTACCAAATTTATAATTCGACAACCCAACTGCACCGGTAACTAATGTCGTAATCGAAATACCATGAAAGACCAAACAGTTTACGCCAGCCTCCATTGCTTGAAGTTGCAAGTCAACATGAGTAGTTGCTTGTAATGGATCTCCAACTACTAGTAGAGCAACTAAACTACTTTTGGATAATTCTAGCAATGCAGTTGGATTTTCTACTTCCGGCCGCATTACCATTTCGATTTTACCGATTTCACTTTCTAAACTTACCAGCTCCTCGTCAGGCCAAAGAGCAGTATATGCTTCATAGCGACGATAATCTGCAGCGATAGCGGCCTGTTTTGCTTCAATAGTCATCGAGGAAATTTTACCTGGCCCCATGCCAATTAACATCAATCCACATTTAGGGAATATGAGTTCATTTTCCGTCGCCATGCTCAAAACTCCCCCTTGCTTGGATGGGGCGAAGCCTATGCGTCATTTGAGAGTGCCGAGTGAAGAAACTCAACATTGGTTGGAGTTTTGTCGCAACAAAGGTTGGCTCATGCCCGGCGCGGGAGTCTTGACATTGGAAGAGGGACTGAAAGGAATTCCGATAATCGATTCTGCACCAAATGATGGTGACGAATCCTGGCAAGGTAATAGCACATTTATTGCACAAGGACTAACACGCGGACCAGAACATTGGAGCGATAGATTGAGTAAAGAAATTCTCAATCAAATAACACATTTATTGCCAAAATCTCATGAAATACAAGGCGATATTTTGATTGTAAAATTAGATGATGAGATCATGGAGTTTTCACAACAAATCGCACAAGCCATGCTTGAACAATTTCCCTCTATACGGTTAGTATGCGCGGATAAAGGAGTAGTTGGCAATTTCCGCGTTAGAAACCTCCTCCCAATTGCCAGCAGAGACGGAAATATGGCCACTCGAACAAAAATCAAGGAAAATAATAAGTCGATTTGGACAGATCCTGCGAAGGCTTATTTCTCTGCCAGACTATCAAACGAGAGAATACAGAATTTAACATCAGCTATGGATTTACGTAGTGAGTTGAATAGAAAATTACGACTATGTGACCCTTATGCTGGTGTTGGGCCAGGAATAATTCCTCTAATATTGGAACAGGATTTAATCTCACATTGTTATGCGGGAGATTTGAATCCAGATGCTTTTGAATTACTAGAATTAAATTTACATGATTTAATTTCTAAAAATAAACTTACTGAAATAGATTTGGTTTTGAAAAAACAAGATGCCAGGAAATGGAAAAACAAACAAGAAAATATCAATAAAATTGATTTTCTTTTAGTCAATTTACCACATGATAGCATTAACCACTTACCTGAATTATTACCACTTTTAGCCAAGGGTAGTATTACAAAAATAAGAGGCTGGGCAATCATCGAAAGGTCTGAATTAAAGAACTCCGAAAATCAAATTAAAAACATTCTAAATACTTCAAATGCAGATGTAAAATCTATACATTGCAGCGAGGTTAAGGGTTTTTCTTCTTCAAAAATATTTATGCGGTTTGAGACCAAACAGATTATCCCATAAGCGTGTAATTCATCAAGAAGGACCGCTTCGCAATGTCATGGCCGTTATAGTAAAGTGTGATTGTGGTGTTGAAATCGACATTACTGGAACAACTCCTAGAAAAGACGGAACTAAAGTTTGGTGCAGAGTTTGCGGAAGTACAACCATACACCATCCTAATGAAAACCGTTAGCGATTTATTCAATAGCCGGTTTTATTACCACTGTTCATGACTGATTTAGTCGGGCAAGTAGATGAAAGAGGATTGGCAATATCCCCTACATTACCAGAAGAGCGTAAGAATTTTTTAATCGACATAGATGGTACAATTTGTGAAGATATACCCAATGAAGAGCCAGAAAGAATGGCGACAGCGGAGTGTTATGAAGGCGTTGTTGAACAAATTAACAAGTGGTATGATCAAGGCCATCAAATATGTTTCTTCACTGCTCGAGCAGAAGAACACAGAGAAGTTACCGAAGAATGGCTATCTAAGCACGGATTTAAGTGGCATACTTGTTTATTTGGAAAACCAAGAGGTGGAAACTATCATTGGATAGATAATCATATAGTTAGGGCCACCAGATTCAAATCTAAGATGACCGAATTCGTTAAAAAAATGGTTGAAGTTGAAGTTTTTGACGACTGATTATTATAATTCTAAACAACCGTTTATATCACCAACCACGATGTAGTGTTATGACTCAGTGGAATTTTTCACTAAATAATGCAGTACCAGACACACCTACACCTAGTCGTAGGCCTTCCAAACAAATATCTCTCCGAAGAAAAAGAACCGCTAGCAGGCCTTTGGTAGAGCAAAAATATAATACTCATCTAATTCATGCAGGTAACAGTAAAAATTCAATTTTTAAGAATGGTAAAAAAATAAGAATCCGTAAAGTAAAGAAGGACTGAATTGAACATATATTCAATATCAAAAATATATTCAGTAAATCAGGGACTAAAATCCCTAAGAAATGTCAATGAAACTAGGATTATGAATTTGCAATTAGGTGATAAATAGTCCTAACATGGATACCAGTTGCCCCATTCTTGACCATCATATTTGTCTTAGCGCCCCAAAAAGTTCCTGCAATATCCATATGGGCCCATGTTATTTGCTCACCATCTTTTTCATAATCTCGGTTAGGTACGAATTGTTTCAAGAAGGCGGCTGCAGTATTTGCGCCACCCCATCTACCTGCTCCAAGATTTCTTGTATCTGCAATTTTTGAATCCGTCATCTCTTTTTCAAACGCAGGAAGAAGAGGCATTGGCCAAGCTAATTCACCTACAGCATTTCCTGCTTCGTGAATTCTCGTTCTGAAGTCATCATCATTTGACCAAAGTCCAGTCGCTTCATGTCCTAAGGCTACAACACAAGCACCTGTAAGGGTAGCAAAATCAATTATGTATTCTGGATCAAATTCTGCAGCCTTCCAAAGCCCATCAGACAAAACCAATCTTCCTTCAGCATCAGTATTCAAAATCTCAATAGTTTTTCCTGAAAGCCCTTTGATGACGTCCCCAGGTCTTGTTGCATTCGCCGCAGGCATGTTTTCAGCCATGCATGTAATTCCCACGACTTTGCCTTCATAACCGGTTTGAGCAAGCGCTTCCATGGTTCCAAATACAGTCGCAGAACCACCCATATCGTACTTCATTTCATCCATATTTGCACCAGGCTTCAAAGAGATGCCCCCAGTATCAAAGGTAATTCCCTTTCCAACAAGAACAGGACATCTTCCTTTTACATCTTTATTCATTTCAAAAATAACCATACACGGCTTTCTAGACGAACCTTTCCCAACAGCTACTAGGCCGCCCATTCCAGCTTTTATTGCTTCATCATAGTTGATGATAGTTACATCGACATTATCGAAATCCTTAGCCCAATCTCTTGCCATATCTGCGAAAACTTCAGGATACATATCATTTGGTGGACAGTTTCCTAAATCTCTGGAAAGGTGTACTCCTTTACAAACTCCTTTTAGGACATTTACCTGGCCTACTAATTCTTCTTCTTCCTTTTCAGAGCAATTAATTCGAATAGAAACTTCAGTTTCCTCCTCTTCCTCATCCTTTTTCTTATACTCATCATAAGAGTAGTCTCTCAGCATCATACCTTCGGCAAATGCAGCCATATGCGAAATTCCAGCACCATCAAATCTAACGGTCATCTCAGTTCCATGGGATTTTTTGATTGTAGCAGTTACACTTGCCCCTGCATTTCGGTAATCATGAACAGTGCAATCATCCGACTTTCCTAATCCGACAAGTATCGCTTTACCATCTTCTCCACCGTAAAGAGTCATTGTAGACTTTTTCTTAGCTTTAAAATCACCAGTTGAGAGGACGCGGTTAATTTGATTCTTCATAGAAGAAGACATTCCAGTTTGGCATTTTTCAGGTACGCCATCACTACCTTCAAAAATAGGTAAAATTAGCGTTCCGTTGATATTTTCACTTGCACTTACAGTTAGTTCCATTGTGTCACCATTAATGCCGTAAGGCCGAAAGCATTTCAACTATCGTGTATTTCGGAATCACAATTTTCGTCAAAATCCTCGTCTTCAGGTTTCAAAACAACTGCTAAGCCTACAATAGAAAGAACTGTAGTGAGGGAGTTAAACAAACCAAACCCGACCAAAAATCCAGTATCATCATCTTCAAATTTTTCAACAACTTCTACCTCTATCGGCTCAGTTACCCACCGAGACGCATTTATCACTCTAACTTGATAGTATAATTGCCACATACCATCACCAGAATAACTTAGATTAGAACTATCTAAATCGATTGTTGTTGTATTTGTGGCATTAACAGTAAATGGTGACGACGTCCATTCGACTTGGCCACCGCTATCGACATACTGAACTGTAGCGTTAATTGTAGACGCTTGGCCCAAATTATCAACTTCAACACTAACAATATCATTAGAGATTTCAATAGATTGGACTTCTAGTTGTGCTCGCCAATACCATACATTATTGATCAGATATCTCATAACATCCATTTCTTCACCCAAGCGATCATTTAGATTTTCAACCGACCCAGGAATAAATTGCTCATCATCGGTTTCAAATGTAAATGTAGGGTAACCCATGACTCCATACCCATAATCTCGACTAGTTCCACAGTTAGGGTAAAGTCCTTGGTTGGCATTTTGGATAGGAATACTAGAGATGTTGGAATTCACATCTTCTCTAATCTGGTGATATAATTCCCAATCGGCAGGCTGTTCGGGCCATTTGCCCCATGGGTAGAGCATTATCCAAACACCCGTATGCATTGTAACATATAGATCGGCATCGGGCACTTCTGTATTCATGTAGATGGAATTAGCTAGTGTTTCAGACTCGCTAAATGCGCTACTTCCTGGTTGAGTAGTGGGGCATGTATTCCAAAAGTGATCATAGTTTCTGTTAAGGTCAACTTGGTTGATATTCCACCGAGTATCGATATCATTACCATCGGGGTTTAACATAATTAGAACATGAACCTCTGTATTCTGTAAAACATTTATCGCTTCTTCATTTCCTTGCGCCCAACCATCTATGTACCACTTAGCCGATAACCAAGCAAGGGCAGTTCCCAGGTATTCATTACCATGGTGCCCACCATCGATATAGACAATTTCTTTAGCACTTCCATCAGGTTTGGTTTCATTGGACCAGTCAGAAAGCCTAACCACCCACAACTCCTTGGGAATAGGTGCTCCTTCAGATACGCCAGCACTTACTAAATCGACAATTTCAGGATAATCATCAGCCCATTCATTGACTTCAAGGGTTAATGCAGCCCAACTCATGTGTACATGATTATCGATGGGCTCCCCAGGCCATGCCTGCTCATCATTGGTTTCGCTTTGTGCACTAGTGGCAGGAATGGTTGAAAGTAGTAAACATAACACCAGCCCTACAGCGACTCTCATGACAATCCCTATTTATCAAACAATAAAAACGCTTTCTAATGGAAAATTCACCAATCACTAGTGAATGCATTCGGGTTAACAACCCTTTCAGATTCGCGAGTCCAAATAGTACCAGTGTCCCCGCCGCCATACAAATCAGCGAACGGATCAATTTCCTCAGCTTTTCTATTTCTCTGCATGTAAGCCTCAACACTTTCTCTCAAATCAGGTTTGAATTTCCAGTAATGAATCCTCCATTCCCGTCCGTCCCACAAAGTGGTTTCCTCGGATTCTGTAGTCAGCAAATTGTAATCTTGGAACATATAAAACAGGTTTCTATCGGTAGGCTCTAAGGCATTGTCAATAATTCTGTTATAGAATCCAAAGAAGCCTAGAGCATGCTCAGCCATACCTTGGGCCACTTCATCTTCCATCTCTAAATCAATATGCTGTTGAATGGCTTTAGTTAATTCTCCTAGTGTCATACCCATTTGAAAACCCCCGCCCGCGCACTTATTGTCCGAGAACAGTAATTATATTGTACACCGACCCATATTAAATCATCGGTAAATTTGGCACTTTTCTACTGAAATCCGGCAAATCACCTCCACAAAAATGCACCAAACCCTCAATACAGAAAGAGCCTAGCCACGCCCGTGGCAGATGAATTTGTTGAAGGCAACTTTTTGGGCCTTGCCGAACAGGAAGGTAAGCCAGATATTGCTATTTTACAGATACCATATGAGTTGACAACATCTTATGGACAAGGGACTTCATTAGGTCCAGCGGCATGCATTGCGGCTAGTGGACAGGTTGAATTATTTGATCCGATTTTAGGCGATGACTTGCCGGCTGGTAAGAACATAAAGACAATCCAACCTTGGGATGGACAAGGAAATAGTCTTCGAGAACAATTAGATGGAATTTCAAATTATCTTGCTCCATGGTTCGATGGCAAAACATTCCCAGTAATTCTGGGCGGAGAGCATGGTATTTTACCAGCCATTGTCGATGCTGCTGGAAACCACCCACTTATCGATGGCGAATATTCGAAACTGTCGATTGTCCAAATAGACGCACATGCTGATTTGCGCGAAGAGTTGGATGGAGAGCCATTTTCTCATGCATGTGCAGCATCCAGGGCCATGGATTTCGGATTAAAACACCTATATCAGGTTGGGATTAGAGCATTTTCAAAAACCGAATATCAAAGAATCCAAAGCGATGATAATATAACTACATTTTTTGCATCAGATATTCAAAAATCAGAAGGATCAAATTGGCAGGGTTGGATTCAGACACTTGCTTCTATCGAGGGCCCCGTTCACCTAACAATAGACATTGATGGTTTGGATGGTAGCTTGGTTCCAGCTACGGGCACACCAGTTCCTGGAGGATTGTCGTTTTGGCAAGCAGTTGAGACCATACAAACTATATTTTCATCTTCCAAAGCCACCGTTATCAGTATGGATGTAAATGAGATTGTGCCACAAAAAGATACGCCATTAACTGAATTTACAGCAGCGATGCTTGCAACGAAAGGAATAGTCCATCACATTAACAACACCAATAACAAATCCTAATTCATAAAATCATGACTAAGAAGACAAAACCAAATAAAATTGAAACTATTTCAAATCTATAATCAACCGAGGCGATAATATGAAAAAATCACATGGCAATCATATTTTAGTTGATTATACCAATTTTTTCACCGATGTAAAAAATATTGGTAACCTAATCCTCTCACTGATGGAACAAGCAGTGGATAACAGCAATGCTAGGAGAGTACATTCACATGTTGAAATCTTTGATGGTGTAATTTCACCACCAGGATTTGCAGCAGTGGTATTGTTAGATGAAAGCCATTTATCAGCACATTGTTATTCCGAAAAAGGCTGGCTAGCAATCGATTGTTTTACTTGTGGGGGTACCGATGCCAAATCGATTATCGACGAAATTCACCATCATCTTATTCATTTATCTCCTGGAATGAAATTGGAAAAACAATCATCAGCAGATCGATTTTTACATGGAGGTGAGTAATATGAGCATACGTAATTTTGTTGACTCTAATTTATTACATTTTAATGCTGGAGAATTAAGAAAAGCCGCTAACTCATTATCTCAATTTATTGATAGTGGTGGTAAAATTTTCATTACACTAGCAGGTGCAATGAGTACTGCAAGGTTAGGTAAAACATTGGCGCCACTCATCAAGATGGGCGCAGTGGCCGGAATTTCTTGTACAGGTGCAAATTTGGAAGAGGACGTCTTCTTACTGTTGGCCGAATCTAATTATGAATCGATAGACGATTGGCGCAGCCTATCTGGCGAAGATGATGCTGAATTTCTTTCTAGGCAACTTAATCGTGTGACCGATGTATGTATTCCAGAGAACGAGGCAATTAGAGAGATTGAAAATGCTATTTTGCCACTTTGGAAGGACTCTTCAAATAATAAAGAACCACATCTTCCACACGAGTTTTTCTACCAAATATTACTGAGCAATCAATTAAATTTAGACGGTAATCCAAATGAGAGTTGGGTTATGGCTGCTGCAGAGACAAACCTTCCACTTTTTGTCCCCGGCTGGGAAGATTCGACAATGGGGAATATTTTTGCTTCACATGTTATTAATTCAAAAATCGATGCAGGCACCGTTCTTGGCGGCATTCATTACATGACCGAATTAGCATCTTGGTATGAGGCACAAAACTCCCCACTTGCCTTTTTCCAAATTGGGGGCGGAATCGCCGGAGATTTTCCCATCTGCGTCGTTCCACTGTTGAACCAAGACTTACAACGCGAAGTCCCATTGTGGTCTTGGTTTTGCCAAATCAGCGAATCTACTTCATCATATGGCGGCTACTCAGGCGCCCCTCCAAATGAGAAAATAACATGGGGTAAGTTATCAATTGATACTCCAAAATTTGTAATTGAAAGTGATGCAACAATTGTCGCCCCACTAATTTTTGCTTACCTGTTAGATTATTGAAGATAAACTCTTCAATTAAGATGAATTGGCTTTTCTGTGGCAGAAAGTAACGGTAAGGTATTTTCCATTGTCGAGTGGCTAGTGTTAGCCATTGTATTATTTGCTACAATTTCCTTTCAGCCGGAGCAAAACCATTCTGAAGATGTCGAATATCAAAGCTCAAAAATCACAGGAACAGTTGAATTATCTACTCGTTCAGCCATGAATGCGCTTGGATTAGATGATTTCAAAATCGGTCCTTTAGCAACAGTTGATTTAGTATCCAATCCTGTGATTTCTAAAGACTGTTTAGATTGTCAATTTCCAGTTTCGGGAATAAATGTATACGGATCTGTAGTAATTACTGAATTAATTGACCAAGACGATAGGCAAGGTAGAGTAGAGGCGGACTTGAATTTAACATATCTAAGAGAAATTAGCTCCCAAGATTTGATTTTTAGAGAATGGCTGATTTTTGATTGGGATGCTGGAGAACTTTCTAGTCAGTTAGAGATTCAAATAATTCATGATCCACCAAGATGGAGCCCCGATAGCGATGATCATGCAGCATATATTGACACCGGCAATGGATTGAAAACAAGATCAGGGCCAGAAATACTTATTCAAACCTTAACTGAAAACAAGTCATCAATCAGCGGCTGCCTTCCAGACAGTTTTCTTTGCAGAATCTCGACTTCAGACGTAAACCTAATATCAACCTCAACCACTATTGAACAACCACTTTCAATTAATCATCCTCAGAGGTGGACTGAGTACAATATTTCCCAAACGGGGGTAACTCCAAACGAGATCTTATCAATTAGAGATTTATTCGAATTAGAACAGGAAATAACCCAAACCCAATCTTGGTGCCCATTCATCAACCAACCAGTTGAGAATAGTAAATCCTGGAAAGTGTCTTACTCCAAGACAACAATTTCTCCTCTTTCATCGTGGCTTTACGCCCTCTCAATTCCCACTAATTCTTTTACTCCTAGCGGTGAAATATGGACGGAAGCAGAATTTGTCGATTTCAGTTGTTCTACTCTTACTGACACTGATGGTAATATGAACATAGGAATATTTTTTACATGAAATTGAAAACACCCTTGCCCATAGACATATATGTCCAATAGACATATATGTCAGCAAATTAGCGCAAATCCATGAGCAAGAAGCCGCTTTTATTGTGCGCACTTATGATTTTTATGACTCTTCAGCCTGTTATTGCAAATACAGTAGCGCCTAATGACAGTATAGAAAGTAATGGACAGACAACTACTCTGAGTGTGGATGGTTACGTATCAACCAAGTTCTCAAGTGTGGGAGATTCTGTTGAGATATTCGCATTGACAAGAGGCCACTCAATGTCAAATAGCGGTTCAACTAATACAATTGTTACTGCGGATATATTACATTACCCAGAAAGTGACCCCATTGGAATTATTACTCAAGGAGAAACGCCTAGCGACCCAGTAATCATCGATACTGTTGTAATGCAGCCAGCAGGCGTTCATGACAATGACTCTTCGACTTTGGTTTGGGAAGGCGAGTACATAATTCCAATCAATGCTTTAGGAGGAGTTTATGGCGCCAGTATAACTGCAGAAGAGGGTGTATTAAGGGCAACAGACAATCCAACCCAAATTCCCGATTTATTAATTGGTGAAATAGAAAAAGTTCTAACTGCTATCGATACAACTTGGGATACCGCTAATCCAACTATGGAAATAAAAGCTGTTTTCGACAACCTCAATTCTTCAGGTGCGGATGCTGGAGGTTGGGCAAATTGGGTCAATTATGCTTCGAGGCAACCAGGCATCGGAGAGAGTGGGCAATTGTGGAGTAACATGATCAATGCTGGATATAACAACTATGAAATGGAAAGCGGTGCAAAATTCCTAGAAAGTCTAATGCAATTTTTAGAATCATCCGATTTAGATGCCGGAATGGCATTTTTGACCGGTTTAATGACTTATGGAAATGAATTCCCACTTCCACAAACAGTCAATGAATTCCAAGCAGTAGCAGATTATATGGGTAGTTTTGACCCCATTGAGAATTTTACAAGATTCTCTGGAACCGATAACTTTTCTGCTGCTTACGATGCAATGCTAGGTAGTAATGAGTGGGCATCTCTCGAGGTTGCATTAGATAATTTGGCAAACAATACTATGGTTTTCGAATCATTTCAAACAGTGCTACAAAACATAGCACTTCTTTCGGTATCTATTCATCCTGAAGCACTTATTGATGGTGTTGAGGCTTGGATTGCCCCTCTTCGCGATGGTGATTTTGACAGTATGACGCCTTTCCAAAAGTTAGTTTCGAGTTGGGCTGAAATGGAAGTAACATTCCAAGATTTAGACGGCGATGATGTACCTGACGAAATTATTTGGGAATATGAATTGCTACTAAATACTACAGAAGGACTACAATGGCAAGCAAAAATGGACACCACCTACCCGTATATCTCTGAAGGTTTCGACGATTTCAACTCTTTCGATGTTGAAATCTTAGACCTTTTAATCGCAACCACAGAAGATCCTGCATGGAATATTGCATCAGATGCAATAGTAGAATTCGCATCTTGGGTTAGAAACGCCACATTAGACATCGGGGCAGACTGGGAGTATGACTACGAATCTTCTGATGAAGATGATGACGATTCAGGAGAAGACGAATCCTCCTCCTCGACTCAATGGCAAGATGTAATTTTTGAAAACTTTGATCCAATACAGAATTCTCTTTATGACAAACACGTACTCGACTTAGGCTTTGAATTATATTTCGATTTAGAAGGCTCATATGATTCAACAAACGATTACCCTGACAGTTTCAATATCACCCTCACAAATTCTCAAGGCACACAAACTAACATCGAATTAACCAGAGATAACCAGTGGGATAGGCAATATGTTGGAAGGTATACTGCCTCATCATTGGAACTAGAGACCTTGACATTTTCACAGCCAATGGCTAACTACAATCCTCCATGTAAAGCAGATGATAGTTGCTATGTTGGCCGTGCCGAACTTGACATAGAGTCAATACGGCCGACACTTCTTGAAACAATGCCCGTTGAAGTACTTGATGAGATATTCTTAGTATCTGCCATTGGTGTATTAGTGGAACAAGATGAAGTCACACAAGTGGGACAAAGCCTAACAGTAGATTCGACAACTTATGACGCAGTTACAGGTGCAATTTCAGGTGCGAATGTAGATACTGCAATCCTAAGAATTTCACCAGGACTTGCAGAGTCGGCAGTATCAACATTATCGCCTGATGGTGAATTAACTATTACCAATTCTAATCCTTCAACTTTATCCGCTAGTTATTCTTCATCCGACATCGATGGTGTATTTTCAGTTGAAATAGATACTAGGGGGGATGACGAACAAGGCCGAGATTTGTCAGAAGACCAATACTCATTCCAAGGCTATATTTCTGAAGACAGTAACGATGGAACAGGATGGGATTTATCTTCAACAATCAATTCTTTACCATATGATCAAAGAGGAGTTGCAACCATAACGTCAGAGGCTACAACAAATTCAGGATTAAATCTTCAAATTACCGAAGAAACAGTCCTGCCAAGCAGCCCAGGTTGTACAATTTCTAAGGCAAATCAAGAAAGTGATTTTGAGGTCAGAGCTGGTTGGAAATACGGATATTTCAATAGCAACGGCATGGAACTTGACAGAACCTCATTGAACAGTATCGATATTGATTGGGGTGACGGGAGCTCCGAAACATTGGGCCCAAATCCAGTTCTATATGATGAATCATGGACTGATTCACACTCCTATTCCCAAACAGATGGAATCGATGAATATATGATTACAATGGATTATAATTTTGAACATAGCGTAGTGAGAAGTTACCAATTTGTCTTCAAAGAATATCAAGGAATAGAGAAATCCGATGAAGACGGTAATATTTGGTATGAGGGCTATGTAGAATCAAATGAAGAATGGAGCTATTGTCAACTAAATGGTAGACAAGAAACCTACACTCCAGGGCCTTCAATAATCAATGAATTCATTACTGATGGGCCATTTGAAGTAATGGCACAACAAATCTCGACTTCAGATAGTTTAGGTAAAGCAAGCCTTACAGTAACTCCTCCACATACCGGAGTCTATGTTTCAATAGTTCAATCTGAAATAATTCGTTCTTCAGACGGCGAAACATTAACCGGAATAGGATTGAACCTAGGTGCAGCTACACAAGGCGCAATTTCACTTAGTGGAATGGATGTAATTGACCACTTTGCTGGATTGCCTGTTTATGCTGCTAATGTTAGCGCATCTGGATTACAAACTGTAAATATTGGTGCCACAGGTCTCTTAGGACAAACCCACAAAGTTACTATTGCTTTAGCGCCCCTAGATCTTTCTATACCATTCCCTGACGTACCTTCTGAAATTTGGTCTGAGGCTGAAACCAATGATTTACAATTCACCGAATCAGATCAAACCAGGTCACAAGAACTTCGTTTTGAAGCCCCATTATCTTTGATTGCAGCGACTTCATTCGCAACCTCTGACGACGGGGAAGTTGAAAATCAATTATCACCACTTGCATTACATATAGGGCTGGTATTAACCAATCCTGAAGAACTGGATATCACTGGAACATTAGGGCCAGGCCAAACCACCAATATTGCATTAGATGCGGACTTAGAACAGGCAACAAGAATGCTTGCAGTAGCGTCACCAAGCCAAGGTTTTGATACTGCAACAGTAGATTTCTCCACTGTATCTGAATTAATTTGGGACGAAGCGATAAGACCTGAAATGGGATGGATTGAAGCAGAAGAAAAGACACAAAGATACTGTGAAAATATTCATGTTTGGAATGATTCACATTGGGATGAAAATACTCAACAAGAGAATGTCAGAGTTGTGATTAGAGTTATTCATGAATCAGAAATCCACCCTTACTTACCGGAC
>CENX01051879.1_pt1 | contig 17797 bp, 17 predicted proteins | sample 361321 | NCBI WGS metagenome assembly CENX01 (sample SAMEA2619678, study PRJEB7988) | marine metagenome | isolation source: saline water (ENVO:00002010), including | reverse complement strand
TACGGCGTTATTGATGATCATGTTGCGGCATTTGAACGTGGAGTTCCTGCAATAGATATTATCGATATTCACTCTGGTGAAGGGGCTGAAAAATGGGGAGGTTATTGGCACACCCATAACGATACAATAGACAAAGTTAGTGCTGAATCATTAGGACGAATAGGACAATTACTGGAATTAGGATTACTAAGTGAATCATGGATTTTAGATTCCACTCATAGTATTGATAATCAGGCATTAGAAGATCAAGAAAATTCAGATAATAGTGAAACAAATAGTATTGAGAATAGTTTTACATTAGGGATTATCTCACTTTCAATTACATTCGGACTCTTTCTGGTAATTTTTATCCTAGATTATAGGATAAAAAAGATATAATGTTGCGCGGACTAATAGGGGAAGGGGTATTATCCGCGCACCTTTACAGATACATTGAGCGGAGGGTTAAACTTGACAGAAAGTGACTTTGAAGAACGCCGAAAGGCGCTCAAGGAACGTGTCAAGAAACAACTCGAAAAATCCTCTAGTGATGCTGTAGAAGAAGAAATTGTAGTTCAAGAGACATCTGTCGATACAGCGGTCAATTCATCGGAAAAAAGAAATCTTGAAAGACTTTTACAATTAGAGGTAGATGATAAATCAAGAATTAGAAAACTCGCTTCAATATTAATTTTAGTAGGTAGTATTTTAGGAATTTTTAGTGGAGGTATTATCCTACAAGGCAATCCTTCTGAATTACTCAATTCATCAATTTTTGATCAAACTCAAAGTGTTGATATAACCGGTCAAACACTAGATTTAGAAGGTCATGGAATTTACAATGTCAGTATTGTTTTATTGGATTATGATAGTTCTGAAACTATTCAATCCACTCTAACTAATGATAATGGCTATTTCCAACTTAAAAATGTAAAAGCAGATCGAATGATTCTAAGAGTTTCCTTGGATGGTTACGATACTATAGAGCGGACATTTGATGCTGTTGATGGATTTATGCAACCATTTACTATGAAAAACGGGAGTGGTTTAGTATCTGAGGATTTCATATCTGAGGAATCTGGATGGTCTCTTGAAGCTGCTGTTGGGTTGTCAACATTTATTGGAATAATGACTATTTTGACCGGTTTTGTTGGGATACAAGCATCGATTGAAACCAAAAGAGCCAAGAGGTATAGAAGAACTCAATATATGGCTGGTGTAAGTCTGTTTAGTCGAGGGTTAATCATATTTGGACCCATACTAATTTTAGCAGGAATGGGGCTATTAGTTCTAACAAAAGAGCAGTTTGAAGATGTTGAAGAGGTGTGATCATGTACCTCATATCTATTGAAGGGGGAGATGGTTCAGGTAAAGGAGAGGCTGCTAGAATAATCTTAGAATTAGTAAATGATTATCCATTTCCACAAGTATACTCCACACATGAACCTAGAAGGCACAGTGAACTTGGTAAATTAGCCCTTGACTCTGTTAAAACGGGCGATAAAACCCCTCTCCAAGAGGCTGGTTTATTCGCTGCCGATAGATTAGATCACTCGCATACATGGATAAAACCACTTCTTGAAAAGGGAAATATTGTGATATCAGACCGTAACATACATTCATCTTTAATTTACCAAGGAATAGTTGGAGAATTAGGTCTTGAACAAGTTTGTAAAATGAATGCTGCAGCAATGATTCCCGACTTGGTTATTTGGATTGATTGTGACCCTGAAAAAGCGATTAAAAGAATCCAATCTGGCACCCTTAGAATGACAAGTCAAAAACAAGAATACTTTGAAACAACCGATATACAAAAGAAAATCCGTAAAGGCTTCAATGACTTACTTTCAGGCAAAATTAAGGTCCCTGAGCCTTTCGACAAATGTTGTGTTGTTGGACCCATATTAAATGAAGGTGGACTAGATGAATTGAGAAGAAAATTGAGAGATGAATTGCGTTCTTTTTTCAATAGAAAACCAGCACCTTTAAATGTCGATTCAGACCAAGTAGACAGATACTTACTTAGTAGCCTAGTCAGAGATGTAAAGAAACAAACTCGACTACCTGGCGCCCCGGAAATGAAAACTGCAATTCATATTGGGTGGTTATCGGGAAAAAGTCCTAGTGAATGGATGAAACTTGGAGAGGATTTGTGGCCTAAAGATAGTGCAAAGGAATTTGATGTCCCTGCTACTTCCTATTCTCAATCATGCTGGTCTATACTAGGTACTCTTTCTCTAATTGTTGGTTCTACTGAAGTCCCGAGATTACACAAGTCTCTTGGGCCTCACAGAATGGTAACTCAAAGACATACTCAACGTTTAGTAAAGTGGCTTGAACACGAAAGATGGATCCACAAGCAACAATCTCATGTTCCATTTTCCGAAGCCAAGGTTTTCAAGTTAAGAGATGAAAAATTAGGTTATGGAAGATTAGCATTGGCAATGTGGCCTCTAAGGCCATCTCTTGCATCTTGGAGAAGAAGTAACCCTAATTCTAACTGGGAAGATTCTCTTCCTGAAATTCTGATGCATGGTACTGAAAAAACTCCACCATTATCGATACGTAAATCGGTAGATAAAATTCTAAAACGTTTAGAAATGTTGACAAGTGGTCATGAAAATTGTCCTACACCAAAAAATTCTGATGAATTGGTAATTTGGTGGAAAACAAAGCCTCCTAGCTAATTACTCCTCTTCATTTACTAACTCAAATCTAAGTCCGCTTGGCAATTGAACTTCACCAGCTGATTTGAAAAATTTAGGTCTTGCAGAGTACGTTGCTGCAATTAGAATTCCAAAACCAATACCGAAAGCAACTCCAGTAATTGGTCGCATAAGATTATTTGACTCATAAGAAGTCAGTAATTGGGTAAAGCCATCGATGATTAAAGGAAGGCAGAATAATGTTCCAATTAGAAGCCATGCATAGGTTCTGAAATTCTTTCTATATATCTTAGATAACCAATGATCTGGAAAAATAGACAGACAAGTATCCTTTATAGTCCAACGGTTATATCCCCTTCTAGAAAATACAAATCCACCGATTGCAATCCCAAGGAACATACCGATATCACGAGTACATACAGGCATTTGATTACCGTTTATTTCCCATGAACGTTCTGCTTTATTGTGGCAATTGAAGTCGCCAAAAGCATATATGAAGCCAGTAAAAAGATCAAGTTCAGACCAAGCAAATTTCTCCTCTTTACCATCATTTCCTGAAGAATACAATCCATCCTCAGTCATGTAGTCTAAAGCATTAGCTCTAGCATCTAAATCAGGAACAAAATCAGTAGGTAGAGCCATTGGGGAAAAGAAAAATGATACGAAGAAAAAGCCAAATATCCCAAAAATCCACATCCCGACCTTTATCTCTCGGGTTCTCTCTTGTAGACCGTTCTTCTGCACGTTTGTTACTAAAAAAACATAGACTTAATCATTTTGTCAATAAAAGTCTTGATGAATAATGGTGAATTGGTCGGCATGTGTCAGAACAGGAAGGTGAGCCAGTCGGATTATGGATGGGCTTACAAGCCGGTGCCTTGATTGGATTATATCTTGGCTTCTCTTTAGCAACTATATCGGTTTTGACTGACGCTGAAGAAATCAATCGTACACTGTACTTGATGTGCACTCCTCCTTTTATTGTTTCAATTATCCTAGGACCTTTCTTATCTAAAAGAAGGAAACCCGTTAAATTGAGCATGAAACCTCTTGAAAGAGCTAGAGAACTTCTTGAAGACTTCAATGAAGGTCAAGGAAATTGGAGAGTATTAAGTCACGTTACAAGTGATGGAATGAATATTAGAATCGACATGCATAATCTAAAAAATATTGAGGGTGTAGTTGATGCAGCACTAAAAATAGCGGACCAAACCACTGTCAAATTAATTGTTGGAAAGGGCACATCAAAGAGTTCTTCACCTGAATTAAGAGACCGAGTTCTAACTAGAGTCGAATCTAAAGTTAGCGTTCTAAGAAGAACTAGAAAAGCAAAATCAATTGAAGTAAATCCCGATACAAGTCAAGAATATGATACATATCAAAATAAATTGAACAAAGTCCTCTTCATCTTACTACCAATTGTTACATTTTTGGCTTGGTTGGAGATGAGAAATTGATAAAGCATATTTCAACATATATTATGACCTAAGAAGTCAAGCGCCTAATATGCGCGAGGTCTCCCTGTTTTGGAAGAGGGCTAGGCTTAGAGATCTAGATATCGCCGAAATTCTTGATATTTTCAAGCATTTGGAGTTTTTATCTTATGTTAAACGTGTTCCAAAGGATGTTCGAATAATTGTCAAGGCTAATTTCTATGAAGGTAAAACCGTTGATGATATTAGTAAATTATACTTCTTAGAACTTCTAGAAGTTATTCTTGAACCAATAGGACCTAATGATAGTTTTATTCTTTTAGTTAGACTGAATCATTCATTGTCAAACATTAACGCAAGAACTAATGGTACAAGTGCAGTTCCCGGTTGCAGATTAGATGGTGAAGGATTAACATACATCATTCAAGGGCCTCCAATGAAACTAAGAATTGTCACCACATTAGCTAGGATTTTATCTAAGCCTGATAGAACCAGTGCTAGAAGTTTAGATTTCAAACTTACTTCAAATAATTCTATTTTAAGCCCTAAACAAATTAAACTGGCTAAATTCGCCTATGACAGAGGTTTCTTTGATGTCCCTAAAAGAATTAGAGTTAGTGATTTGGCAGAACAAGTTGGATTAGCAAGAGCGACTATTTCTGAACATTTGGCCCGTATTGAGGCAATTATTATGGATGATATGTTTTCATCTTTTGACGAACCATATGTCGACCCTGAAACAATAAGGTTGATGTTAGATACAATAGAATTAGATGCGCAAGAAGCAAATATTGACCAAAAGAAAGGGATGAAGAGAATGCTTGAAAATATTAGAGACAACATCAAAAATGAAATTGCACCAAATATTCTTCATGACGACAAAGAAATCCCTTCATCTATGGATGAGTTGGTAGAATACGGTATGCAAGAACATAAAGAAAATATCAGTCAAATTGATCAGATAATGGTTGAAAAATTCTCATCTTTAGATTGATTTGTAGGATTATTTAGAAAGCACCTAGTGTTACCCCTAACATGACCCGGATGTCAGAACTCCTAAAGAGGCTGGTTGAAGGTGGTATCGAAGTAACTAATGATATCAAGAAAGTAATGATTGAAACAGATATTGAATTGTTTTCTGATTATGACTGCGAACCTTTTTATTCAGATAGACCTATTCCATTTACAGAAACTGAACTTGGAGAAGTTAAGACAATTTCAGCGCCTCACATGATTGTTACTTTGCTTCATTACATGGAATTATTGGAAGGTCAAGAAGTAATTATTGTTGGTTCTAAAGGAGGCTATTTAGCAGCATTAGTTGCACAATTGATAGGGGAAAAAGGGATTGTTAGAGTTCTAGATACCTGCTCAAATGTTATTTCACATTCTAAGCAGAGACTTACCCATTGGCCAACAATTGAATTTAGAGAATTAGAATCAATAGAAGTATCGCCAGTTGCATTCCCTGGAGAATTTGATAGAGTATTGATAACTGGCAATATAGAAGAATTACCAGATTGGATAACTGCAAGGATTAGTGATGCTGGATTTGTTATTGCTCCACTTGGTCCAAGTAGTAATCAACATTTGATGAAAATAGAAAAACAGGGAGATCATCTATTGCCAACTAATCTAGGACCTGTTTGTTTCGGATCATTGGAAAGTGAAAAAAATGAAGACCAATATATTAGTCCAATTGAACTTGCTGAACTATTAGAACTTGTGATTCAAACATGTCAAGAATTAGAAATTATAGAAGAAGATGAGATTAATCAATTGCAAGATATTATTGCTGAACTGTATTTTTTACCTGATGACTTACCTCCTGTTGGCGAAGGAGGAATTCCGATATCTAGCCATCCTATGTTCAAATCATTAATAGAAAAGTCTGATTCTTTTATTCGATTTTGGCCAATATTACAAGTTATATTACACCCAATAATCAGACAAATTGGATTTGAGAATTGGATTTTTGATGATTTCGAGAGCCTAGAATAACTCTTGAGGTGAAATAATGGTCAAGACTTCAAATCCATTCGCTTCTCAATTAAATCACAAAGATGTAAGTATTAGGAGAAAAGCAGTACGCACTTTATTTGAGATGGATGACCCTCAAAACTTAGAGGCATTTCATTCATTGCTCAATGATAAAGACTCATGGTTTAGGTCTAAAGCACTTGAAGCTCATAGAATGTGGGCTAGTAAAATTGGAATTACTTCATTAGAATTTTTAGCAAGTCACAGAAGTATTGATGCTAAAAGATGTGCTGCAAACCTACTCGAGGAATTTGATGAGGATACTAGTGAAATTGCTAAAATATTATTGAAAAATGATGATATGATCTGTCAAATAAAAGCTAGTAAAGCATTGGTTAAATACGATATTGATGGGACATATACGAGAAAGTTTTTATCTTCAGAAAATGAAAAGATTGTATCTATTGCATTATCCAGTGAAAAAATTTCCAAGGAACAATTGATTGAAATTCTTCAAGGAAAATCAATTTCTGTAAAGAATGTAGCATTGAAAAAATTATACAATTATGATTATAGCATAGATGATGATATTTTGCTAAAATTAATTGAACAAGGAGTCGAAGAAAAAGAAATAATCCCTTTTGCAATTAATAATTCAAGTGAATGCCTGATAAAATTAGCACTAGGAAACGACTCAAAAGTAATTAAAAAATTAGTATTAGATTTGAAAAGCAGATTTGATTCTACTGAAGAACCTGTAATTCAACTATTAATAGAAAATAATTGTCATGTCGTATTAGGTAGATGGTTACAAGGAAGAAAAGATACTCAGAGCGACAAACTAAGATGGGAAATTATTGAAAATGAAGAAGTAGATGAAATAGAGAGATCTAGATTACTTGAGCGACTATTAGGACGAACCAATGAACAAGAAATAAAGATAAAAGCGGAAGAACTATTAAAATCAACAAATAGTGAATTATTGAAGATTATAGCACATAACCTTTCAACTGCCGGTGATTAAAGCGTATTATGCGAGAGGGTTATTCGGGAATAAGCTTTCTTTTCGACGCGACTGAGGGAGAGAGTAAACACTTACATGTTGGGCTAGAAATAGAGGGCCCATTTACTAAATCAAATTTAGTTCTTAGTTTTCCTAGATGGGTACCTGGGTCTTATTTTCTAAGAGAGCCAATACAATATATGTTTGATTTTGAGGCACGAAATGATAAAGATCAAATTCTAAAATCTGAAAGAAAAAATGTAGATTCAATGAAGATTGTATTAACTGAGAATACTAGTTCTGTATCAATAAAGTACAAGATTATTGCAAGAGAGTTATCTTGTCGCTCAACACATCTAGATAATTCTCACGTCCATATGATGCCACCGTTTACTTGGTTTCTCCCAACATCTGGAATTGACTCGAATAGGATGGATATGATTCATCAGATAAAGTCACATTTACCTGAAGAATGGATTCCAGCAACTCAGTATCTTCAAGTATCTAAAAGCAAATGTAAAGGAGCACTTACTAATAACACTGGGAATACATTCCTATTTGAATCTCCAAATAGAGATGAATTATTAGATGGGATTATTGAAGCAAATTCAAACCCAAATATCACTTGGGTTGTTGAAGGTAGAACTCATCACCTAAAAATTTGGGATAGTGGAGGATTTGTTCCTAACTCAGATATGCTGGATAGATTCAAGCTTGATATGAATAAAATTATTCGAGAACATCATGCCCTATTTGGAATTCCTTCATGGGATAACTATGTCACTGTGCTGCATTTTACTGAAAAATCTAGGGGTGGTTTAGAACACTTAAATTCACAAACCTCTATGTTACCTAGACAGTGTTTGATGCCTGGTTTTATTGATGAATACAGAGATTTAGTCAGTTTATTCAGTCATGAATATCTACACCAATGGAACGTTAAAAGGCTTAGACCGAGAAATTTCATTAATTACGACTTGCAAAAAGAAGTTCATTCTGACCTATTGTGGTGGTTCGAAGGTACTACTTCTTGGCTAGGAGATGTTCTTTGCGTTAGGTCCGGAGCTTGGAGTGAGGAAGATTGGAGAAAAGATTTCCTCCGTAAAATGAAGAGACATACTTTGAGACATGGAATGGAAAAAGAGTCTTTAGCAGAATCGAGTCATGATGCCTGGATTCACCTTTATAGAAGCCATTCCTTTTCTAGAGAAACTCAAATTTCATATTACTTAGAAGGTGAGTTGGCAATATTCTGTCTAGATGTAGAACTTAGAAAGCGCTCTAACGGAGAATCTGGGGTTTGTGAATTGATGTCTCTTTTATGTAAAAAGTATGCAATTGAATATCCTAATGTCGAAAAATTAGGTGTCAATTATAATGATATCAGATCTACTCTTACCTCTATGAAAGGTGGACTAAGACTAGGTAAATTACTAGATTCGCTAGTTTTTGAGAGGAAGGCTCCTGATGTGAAAAAGGCTTTACAATTCTTTTCTCTAGATTTGGTTACTGAAAAGGCAGTCAAAGATGATGAGGAATTAGAAGGTTGGTTAGGTTTACAACTTCGTCAATCAAATAAACAAATTTTAGTTAGTTCACATCAACAAGATTCACCTGTAAGAAATATCATAATGCCTGGAGATGAGATTTTAGCCTTGGATGGATTTAGAATGACTGATATCGGAACCTTGAACAAATTCTTGAAAGGAATGGCTAATAAGGACACTGAGATAACTTATACCCATGAAGGGATTATCAAGAAATGTACGTTAGTACTTCCAACCTCACCACAACGACTAGTAAAACTTGAAGGAAAAGGAAATAAAAAATGGTCTAGATATATTAACTCAAGGCAAACTACTTCAAATTCTCCAGAGGAATAAATATTGGCGGCACATCATAAGAAAAAATATGTCTGCTAGTTTTAGGAGGATATAAGTCGCCAGATAGACACATTTCTATTACCTCATCCTTAGAAATGGAATCTAGGTTAGAATTAGGCCATATTTCGACAATTATGTTTTCATCGCTAAGGTAATCTACGCAAATTGCAGGAACTAAATTTAAGCTCATTAAATTTGCAACCGAAAAACGGTGATGTCCATCTAGTAATGAACCTGTATTCTTATCTACAATCAAAGGCTTAGTAAAGCCGCCCCACTTTTGTGTCATCTGCAGTAACTTATCTCTAGCTTTTTCTTTAATTTCTTCATGTGGCTTTAACCATTCAAGTGGGACCAAAGAAACCGAATCATCACTCCACATAATTAAATCGAAGATGGTTTGAAGGATAATGCTTTGGTGCAATTGATTATAGGGAGAATGGGGGAGATAGTTTGAGGCGACTGATAAACGGCCTGGAAGCTGATTTAGTTGGCATTACATGTCCTCCAAAAACTAGAAACTTTATCCAACATTTACCAGATGATTTAATTGAAATTCTGAACAAAATAGCAACAAATAGTGGTGGTGTTTGGATTGTTGGAGGAGCTGTAAGAGATTGGTTAATAGGACATAAACCTGAAGATTTTGATTTAGCAGTAAATTTTACTCCAGAAAAGATGCTGGAAATATTTCCTGATGCGATCCTAACCGGAGAGGATTTTGGGACCTTATCGCTAAGAGGGGAAAATTGCTTGTATCAAGCAACTACGCTTAGAAGCGATGGAAAATATTTCGATGGTAGAAGGCCTGAAAATGTAATTTGGGGAGATTCCTTGAAAAAAGATTTGGAAAGAAGAGACTTTACTATTAATGCAATGGCAATTGATGTTGCCAGAGAGTTACTATATGACCCTCATAATGGAAGAAATGATATTTCTAGAGGAATTATTAGAGCGGTCGGAAATGCACACCAAAGGCTATCTGAAGATGGATTAAGAATCATGAGAGCATATAGATTTGCAGACAGGAGAGACAAAGGTGTTTGGGAACTAGAAAATAGTCTAGAAATCTCTATATCTCAACAAAAGCACATGCTAGATAATATCTCAAGAGAACGAATATTTATTGAATGGAAGAAGATTCTTTCCGGACAAAATTCCAGCAATATAATTCGAAAAATGGGACTTATGGGGGTATTAGACAGATTTTTAATTGGTAAATGGGATGAGAAATTTAACATCTTTGAAGCATTAAAAAACGACCTTTCAATTTTTTCTGGTTTAGAAAAATTTGCTCTTATGTTAAGTGAAAATACTAGTGAAGAAGTGAAAATGATTTGTAAAGAATTAAAAATGTCAAAAATTGAAAGAAATCATATTATTTCAATTCATAAAAGATTTGGACATATACCAGAAATGAGTAAACAATCAATAAGGAAATTTCGATATATTTTGCAAGATTTTACAATTAAGCATCTAAAATTAGAGAAAATAATTATCAATTCTAATATTTCTATTGGTGGACTAAGTGCGCCAACTCATGATACTATGATGGTTGAGGAAATTATTGATTCTCTTCAAATTATTGAAAAACAAAAAACTCAATCTGAACCACTTGCAGATGGAAATTGGATTATGATTCAAACCGGCTTGCAGAAAGGTGAGAAGCTCGGTAGATTGAAGGCTTGGCTGCATTCAATTCAAATCGAAAGAGATTTAGTAAGTTTATCTCAAATTGAAAAGGTTCTTTCTACGCTTTCATGGAATAATACCGATTACAAAAACTGGCCGGAGTTGAAATTCCCATAGTTGCAGTAATTTGAATAGTTAGAGGCTTTACCATTATGTGAGGGGCGTAAATGATAATTGAACAGTTAGAAAATAAAATCTCATCTGGAGCGGGTTTGAATTCATTGACTGACAATGAATTATCACAATTAGCAATACACTTTGTAGGAGATGCTCCTCCATCTCATGTCCCTAGAGAAACCATAATCAGTATTTTATCAGAACAAGATAGTGTCAAAAAATGGCAGCAAGGTGTAATTGAAAAGGCTAGATTACTAGCAAGTAGTAAAATTTCAGAAACTGTTGAAAATGTTCAATCTAAGATTGAGGAAAATGATGATAACCCAATGGTTGCTGTGATAAAGGATAAGTTTGGAAAATGGCTTGTTGATTCAGGATATACTGTATCTGAATTGACTGTAAAGTTAGATAAAAATGTCGATGGAACAATTACCATGGAGGAAATTTCTGAATTCATTTTTGATTTGACTGGTACTCAGCCTCCTAGTTGGGTTTTATCTCATGTTCATAGTGTATTGGATAGAAACTCAGATGGGATAATTGAAGTTTCTGAGTTATGGTCTTATCTTGAAGAGATCGGATTTGAAATTCCTGAAATCGAAGATCCTGTAATCGAAGAATCAAAAGATAATATTTCTGAAGTTGAAACGTTGATATCAGATGAAGAATTTGAGAGAGAACTTGAAGAAATAGAATCTCATGTAGAAAATGAAGTTGAACAAATTGTTGTAGAAACTGAATCGAAAATTGAACACGATGAGATTGAACAAGAAGTAATTGAAGAAGTAAACAAAATATCAACTAATATCGAGAAAACTATTGAACTTTTAGAAAATTCAAAGCTTCATAGTGAAGCATTATCTATAATCTCAAACTCCTTAGAAGGAAGTTGTAATCTACAGATTGAAAGGATAGAGAATAATCTAATGGTTTCAGATAGTTATCGTGGTGGAAAAACGTTAGTTGGTTTATTAGATGGCGGACCTTACAGTGTTGCAGTATTATTTGAACCTGAATTTAATGAACTAATTGATCAAAAAGTAACTAAAACAAAAATTGTCTCATTTGATGCTAGATTATTTGAGTGGTCTAGTGGACTTAGACAAGCTAAACTCAAGGGTAAATCACTGATAATTTAAAATTAAACAAGTGAACGAGAAATAACAATTCTTTGTACTTCTTGAGTCCCTTCATAAATTTGGGTGATCTTAGCATCTCTGAAGAATCTCTCAACTGGGAATTCTTTGGTATAGCCATATCCGCCCAAAACTTGTATGGCTTTTTCAGAAACCCACATTGCGGTATCGCCAGCGAATAATTTTGCCATACTTGCTTCTTTGGTGTGTCTTGGTCCGCCGTGTTCATAGTGCTCTTGTTTTGCCCAAGAGGCTTTGTAGACCAGTAAACGTGCAGCGTCTATCTTGGTAGCCATATCAGAAAGATAAGCCATAATCATTTGATGATATGCAATTGGTTTTCCAAATGCTTCTCTTTCATGTGAATATTTTAGAGCGGATTCATACGCGCCTTGAGCAATTCCTAAGGCTTGTGCTGCAATCCCAATACGACTATTATCTAAGGCATTCATAGCAATCGGGAATCCTTTTCCGACGCCTTTCAAGACATTCTCAACAGGGACTTTACAATCTTCTAAAATTAATGTACAGGTATCTGAAGACCTGATTCCGAGTTTATCTTCTTTCTTTCCTACCTTGAAGCCTTCAAAACTAGAATCTACGATGAAAGCAGTAGTTCCACCATGTTTCTTTACACCATAGTCTGGATGGTCGACATCTTTAGCGAACAGTACGATAATTTTCGCCTGTGCACCGTTTGTTACCCACATTTTCTCACCATTCAAAATATAATTCTTACCATCATCAGATAGTTTTGCTTTACAAATCATTGCTGCAGCATCTGTACCTGCTCCTGCTTCTGAAAGAGAATATGCACCTACTTCACCTGCAGCCAATCTAGTCAGATATTTCTGTTTCTGTTCTTCATTTCCGTGTAAGGAAATTGTCTTAGAACAAAGGCCAACGTGAACACAGAACATGACTCCAAAAGAGGGATCTACTCTAGAAAGTTCTTCGACAATTATTGATTCTGAAATATCATCAACTGGAGATCCGCCATATTCTTCTGGAATTGTAACTCCTTGAAGACCATATTCAAGAAAAGATTCCCATTCCTCCGAAGGAGGTGTTTGAGTCTTATCTCTATGTTCTACTGTGGGTGCAAGTACAGTCTCAGCAAAGTCTCGAACCATTTCCCGAATCATTTGCTGTTCATCGTTTTCTGCAAAATTCATGTTTCTCCCTATACACCCCAAAAGGCCGTGTTTCTTAACCCGTTTGTATAAAGTTGAATTTCTGATTTTCCCAAACTATTCAAATACAATGCCTTTGAGGCGCGTTTAGGAGGAAATGTTATGGAAGATGAAACCCTACAATTTAAGGTTGCACACAATAGGAAATATTCTACTTCTCATTTGTGGTACCAAGAAAAAGATGACAAACTAATGATTGGAGTTAGCGAATTTTTGAAATTTGAAATTGGCGAAGTTCTAAGAATTATTTTGCCCCAAGCAGAAACAGAGGTCGATGAAGGAGATGGAATGTTTTCAATTTGGACTGCCGAAGAAAAACTACCATTTGCCGCTCCTTTCTCCGGACTGATAACTGAAGTTAACGGAGAAGTTGAGTACAGCCCTCACCTAGCAAATGAATCACCATATGATCTCGGCTGGATTATCATTCTTGAACCTCATAACCTAGATCTTGAATTACTCTTAGATCCAGATGAATATGTTGATTATTTAGCAGATCTATGAGTGGTGCCAAGTATGAATGCGATGGACCTCTTAAGAGAAAGTCTCGCAAATGCTCCAGTAATTTGGAAAGGTGACTATCCTTATTTTATTCACCCAATTACTGATGGTGTGCCCCGATTAGATGCTAATGTTCTATCTGCAGTATCTGAATTATCAATTGAATCAATCGATTGGAAAGATATTGATTTAATTCTAGGAATTGAAGCGATGGGACTACCATTAACTTCTCCAATTAGCGTTCAGACTGGAATTCCTTTAGTTATTGCTAGAAAAAGAAAATATGACCTGGATGGTGAAGTTACTATCGACCAAAGTACAGGTTATTCAAAGGGTGCAATGTATCTAAATGATATCAATCCCGGTGAGAAAATAGCTATTATTGATGATGTACTATCCACTGGTGGCACACTCAAAGCAGTAATTGAAGGAGTTAAAAAGGCTGGAGCTGAAGTAAAGCATATTCTAGTTGTTGTAGAGAAAGGCCCTGGTTTAGAGAAGTTAAAAATTGACTATCCAGCCATTAAAATTGAATCTCTAGTTAAACTTGAAATGGATGGAGAAAAAATAGTTTTACTAAACTAAGTTGGTGATATTATGGATTTAGACCGTCACGATTTTGAATTAGATGATTTAGTCAAAAGAATCAGAGAAAATGATAATCGACTAATTGCCTTACAAGTTCCTGAAGGATTGAAAATGCAAGCCTTGGAAATGATGGATGAAATAGAAACTGAAACAAGTGCTAAAGTTGTTTTAGCAGCTGACCCATGTTATGGCGCCTGTGATTTAGTGCATGATAAGATGAGTATGATGGGAGTGGAATTAGTAGCTCACATGGGGCACTCACAAATGAATATCGATTCAGGTATGCCAACACAATTCATAGATGTAACATATGATGGTGATCCTGAGATTTCACCAGTAATTCCTTACTTAGAGGCGCATAGGAAAATGGCATTGGTTAGGAAAAGTGGACAAAATACTGAACAGGAATTATCTGATGATAAAGCAAAAGAAAAATTCCTAGACGCTGTTGGACGACTTTCCCCCCTAACTGATACAAAACTTGGACTTGTTGGTTCTATTCAACACCTTCACTTGCTACCTGAATTTCATGACCGTCTTGAGAAAGCCGGCTTTGATGTCACAATTCCAATCGGAGGTGCAAGGCTATCATTCCCTGGACAAGTATTGGGTTGTAATTACTCCGGAGATGACCCTTCTATAGGTCATTATCTGTTTTTGGGGTCTGGAGATTTTCATCCAATCGGTTTAGTCCTTCACACTGGTAAACCTCTAGCAATGTTGGACCCTTATACTGGTGATGCTGAAGAGATGTCTTTAGAAAGAATTGAGAGGATTCTTAGGCAAAGATTTGGACTGATTATGTCATGTGGAGATGCTAAATCATTTGGTATTCTTATTGGTGAAAAACCAGGACAAATGCGTAGAAGTCTTGCTTTAAAAATGAAAAGAACTCTAGAAAAGCATGGCAAAAAAGGATATTTATTGGCCTTAGAACATGTTGGACCAGATTTAATAGACTTCTATCCAGTTGATGCTTTTGTAAATACTGCATGCCCAAGAATTGCAATAGATGATGCTGTTAGATATAGAAAACCATTGATCACACCCTTCGAATTAGAAGTTGCTTTGGGTGAAAAGAAATGGGAAACTGGATATATGTTTGATGAAATCCCTTAGATGGGTTAATTTTCGAACTTTTATTGAAAATTCCATCCGTATGTTCAATAACGGTTGGCGAAAGGCTTCCCATGTTATGAGTGACTACCTCAATAGAATCGGTGCAGGATTTATCATTGATAACAATGAAGTTCTGGACTTTGATTTTGTCCCTAATGTCATCGTTGGAAGAGAAGATATTCAACGCGAATTAGCAAATAAGTTCTCTTCAATAGGCGATTTAAATTCCAGTTGTCGTGCAATAATTACCGGCCCTGTTGGAAGTGGAAAAACAGTCCTAGTCAAAACATTCTGTAGAGATTTACAAAATCATCTCGCCAACAAAAGAGAAATTCTAGTCTCCCATGTTAATTGTCGTAATGCTTCTACAAGTACTAGAGTCGTTCAAAGAATACTACATGAAATTGACCCAGGTCATCCTGATAGAGGTCTTTCAATGGGAGAATTATTACTCAGTTTAAGAAAATTAGTTCGTAGAAACTCTTCTCACTTAATCGTAGTTCTTGATGAAGTCGACCATATGCTTAGAAAATCCGGTGATGATTTGTTATATCAACTCCTTCGAATAGATGAAGATCAACAAGGAAAAGGAACATTATCTCTAATTTTAATTAGCCAAGAGCAAGTTCTAGATGTTCTAGAAACTGCAGTGATTTCAAGAATGGGGAAAACTAATCTTTTACCAATACCACCGTATAATTATGATGGATTGATTAAAATCGCTGAACAGAGAGCAGAAATGGCTCTACATGAAGGAACTTATACCAAGGACATTATTTGTTTGATTGCTGATAAGGCAGTCCCTAGTGGAGATGCAAGATTAGTTATTGAGTTAATCAAAGCAGCAGCAGAAGCAAGTGAATTTAGACAAGATGCTCATACTGAAAGAGTCATCACCATCAACGATGTTCACTCACAGGACAAGATTCTCGCTGTCGAAATGATTAGTGAAATTGAAACTGTTGACGATTTAAAGCCGCATGCTATGCTTGTTCTTCTTAGCATCTGTCGAAGATTAAGGAAAAAAGAAACTATGACAACTGGTGATGTGGAAAGTTTGTATGAGGTGGTTTGTGAAGAATATGAACAAGAAATGAAGAGCCATACAACTATTTGGAAATATCTTAAGGAATTAGAAAATCGTCAAATCATTGTTTCAAGGATAGATACCATCGGTGGCGGTAGAGGGAGAACTACTCATCTTAGTATGCCGCATTTTTTACCAACAGACATTGCTAATCGGGTAGAAATGTTGCTAAAAAAACGACTGAAATGATTTTTTAATGGCTTCAAACCATGCGGTGAGGCTAAATACGGGTCGATGTTCGGCAAGGTGTCTTAGAGTGATTACTATGGCTGTCGGTCAACAAGGAGAATTCGTAGCTGTCGTTAACGACACAAACCCAAAGAGTAGCGGTAAAGCCTACTCATTGAAGATTTCTGGTAACAACCATTCACAATTACTAGGTAAGAAAATTGGAGATGTCATAGATGGGATTTTCGTTGGAGAAGGAGAACAAACTCTTTCCGGATACAAATTACAAATTACAGGCGGCTCTGATAAAACTGGAACACCACTAAGAAGAGATCTCGATGGTGGGTCAAGACAAGCAGTTCTAGTAACACGTTCAACTGGATTTAAAGGCCATAACTTGGTATTCAAAACCAAAAGTGGAGAAAAGAAAAGATTCAGATACAAACCTGATGGACTAAGAAAGAGAAGAAACTTTAGAGGAAATACAATTAATCAAGATACTAGACAGATCAATCTAAAGGTTGTCGAATCTGGAAAAAAATCCTTGAGTGACATTCTTACTTCACCAAGTGAGGAAGCATCGGAGTGAATCCCGAGAGGGTTATCGTAAATTAGAGGAGGGAGCAAATGTCAAGAAAGCTTCCTTCACAACCTACTGTCAACATAGGGCTTGTTGGTCATGTTGACCATGGAAAAACCACTCTTACCAAGGCCCTATCTGGAATTTGGACTGATACACACTCTGAAGAAAGAAAACGTGGTATTTCTATCAAATTAGGATATGCAGATACTGCATTTTACAAAACTAAAGATGGTACTTTCTATCCTTCAGGAAGGCACCCTGAAGGAAAAGAAGATTCTGAAAAAGAATTACAAAGAGTTGTTTCTTTTGTTGATGCACCGGGTCACGAGACTCTGATGGCAATTATGATCACAGGCGCTTCTATTATGGATGGAGCCCTGCTAATGGTCGCCGCTAATGAGCAGTGTCCACAACCTCAAACTAGAGAACATCTTATGGCTCTAAATATATCTGGAATTAAGAATATTATTGTAGTTCAAAATAAGATTGACCTTGTAACAAAGGAAAGAGCGGTTGAATCATATAATGAAATTAAACAATTTCTAAAAGGGACTGTTGCAGAAGATTCACCCGTTATTCCGGTTTCAGCCCACCATGATGTGAATCTAGATGTTCTAATCGATGCTATCGAGACAACTATCCCTACCCCCGATAGAAGTGAAGATTCTA
>CENX01205832.1_pt1 | contig 17825 bp, 20 predicted proteins | sample 361321 | NCBI WGS metagenome assembly CENX01 (sample SAMEA2619678, study PRJEB7988) | marine metagenome | isolation source: saline water (ENVO:00002010), including | reverse complement strand
TGGGTTCTGTATTCATACAGATTGCTTGGGGTCTTGCGAATAGTTTGACTCTATTAACAAATACTCATTTCTGGGGACTTGAAACAGTTCAACTTCAACAATTCATAACTGTGTACTTTTGTTCAACAATTTTTAGCTGGCTAATAACTCCAAAACTTGTAGAAATATTTGATAAAAAAAATATAGTAATTTTTAGTTTGATAACTATTGGTATATTCCAGTCTCTACCATTTTTGCTATTTAAGTTAGGTCTGACTCCTCCGCAAGGAAGCCAAGACCTAATAATATTTTTATCAATCCCGTTATTCTTAACAGGAACCTTCTCCTTAGTAAGCTTAATGACAAGAGAAGCAATGGTTCCTGATGTTATTGATGCAATACATCTTGAATCAAATATGAGACAAGATGCAACAATAAGTTCGTTGACATCCTTCTGTGCAAAGTGCATGACAGGATTTGGACAATTTTTTTCTGGTTTTATTCTTTGGTTAATTGCTTTTCCTAGAGCAGATGATGAGCCAACATTGATGCAAGAAGAATTTTTAGCTTTTTTTCAAGGCCCAACGATTTTCATTCTTTTTCTAATCCCTATTTTTATATTCTCTTACTACCCAATAACAAGGAAACAACATAGAGAGATCAAAGAAGGCTTAGAGAATTCTTAAGTTGGAGTTTATAATTTAAATTCATTAATTAAGGGCTAGCAATGAATGTAAAAGATGCAATAAATAAAAGACGATCAGTAAGAGCTTTCTTAGATAAAGAAGTAGATATTGAATTAGTAAAAGAAATTTTAGAGACCTCTAAAAGAGCACCATCAGGAGTAAATTCTCAACCTTGGAAAGTCTATGTCTTAATGGGAGAAGCTAAAAATAATTTAGTTAGAGAAGCATGTGAAAAATTTGATAAAGGTGAAATGGAAAAAGAACTTTATCAAGTCTATCCAGAAGAAAGACCAGATTGGTATAAATCTAGACAAAGAAGTACAGGCTTTGCTTTGTATGGAGCACTTGGCATTGCTAAAGAGGACATGGATAAAAGGATTGCTCAAGCAAAAAAGAATTATCAGTTTTTTGGTGCACCAGTTGGCCTTTTTATAACTGTAAATAAAGCTGTGGGGCCAAACGGATGGGGCCATGTAGGGCATCTTATTCAAAATATATGCCTATCTGCAGTAGGTGAAGGTCTTGGAACTTGTCTTCAAGAAGCATGGGCGGGGCTACCATTATTAGTAAAAGATCATGTTGAGTATGGCGATGATGAAATACTCTGGTGTGGAATTGCTTTAGGTTATGAAGATTCAGAACACCCAGCGAATAGCTTTACAACTGAAAGAGAAGAATTGGAGAGTTACGCTAAAATACTAAAATGAAAGAATTTAATCTCGCAAGCCAACACGGGAATCTTAGAGGTGTTGTTTGGGATGATGTTCAGAATCCAATTGGGACAGTTCAAATAGCTCATGGTCTTGCTGAATATCATGGTAGATATATTGAAACAGCAGAGTTTTTAAATGATCTCGGTTATATAGTTTACTGCAATGATCATTTGGGTCATGGGTTACATATATCAGACGGAAAACTTAAAGGCTATTTCACAGAAAAAGGTGGTTATGATGCGGTTGTAGATCAGCTTGCCGAAATGAATTTACATATACGAAAAGAAAGTCCATCTGCAAATCATTACATTTTAAGTCATAGTCTTGGAACACCCTTAACTCTTTCTTTATTGCAAAGAAATATATCCTTTCATGGTGCAGTTCTTAGTGCTCCTTTTAGCCTAAGTCCAGGCCTACTTTTCTTAAATAATCTACTGCTATGGCCGGAATATACATTTGCTGATAGAAAATCCATTAGCAAAGAAATGGAGAAACACACTACTTTAAAACACAATTCTTTTTTTAAACCTAATAGAACAACCCATGATTATCTTTCAACAGACGAAGTTAAAGTAGATGAATATATTGCCGATCCATACTGTGGATTCCCGAAAACAATACAATTATGGAAAGATCTAGCATATGGCTTTAAAGATCTTTGGACTAAAAAAAGCCTTTCTGATATTGATTTAAAAATTCCCTTTTTAATTTTAACTGGCGATCAAGACCCCATTAATGAAAAAGGAAAACAAGCCGAAGAGATATCTAACTTATTAATTGATTGTGGGTTTAAATCAGAATTTATTTCATACAAAGGAATGAGGCATGAACCTCTTACAGAAATTCAACGAGATATCATATTGAAAAAAATTGGTAATTTTTTTGGTTCTAATTGTTAACTTCTTCTTCTGCTAGATTGGACGTAAGTTTGAAGTATTAAAATTCTTTCAGTGATTATTTCTCTAATTTTAAAATTATTTCTAGCAATTCTTCTAGCTTCTTGTAGATCTCTTAGTGCCTCTTCATATCTTCCTGAATAAAAGAGAAACTCACTATTAGTCAAATGATAGCCAAGCATATTATTGCTACTTTTTTGTACGGCACTGAGATCCTTTAATAGATTTATATCTACAGGTCGATAGAACTTTATGTCTTCTAATAGTTGTTCAGCAGCTAGATAGTTCTCTTCTAAAATATATGCATTTGCTAAATTATAGCTAAGTGGGTAATTCCCTAATGAAACAGCAAGAAGTTCTTTTGTATAATCTTTACTTTTCCTAACGTTGCCAGAGTCTGTATAAACTTCTGCTTTTGTAGTTTTTATTATTAAGTTGTCTGGGTATTTAGCCTCGAGCAATTCAAGAATTTCAATTGCTTTTGTAAAGTTTAACTTTTTCTTTTCTATAAGAGCACTAAAATATAAATCTTCATCGGTATCTCCAATTTCTTTTTCAAAAGCCTTTATAGTTAGATTGTCAGTCATCAAAAACTTCACTCTCTTTTTGATTAATTTAAAATTTAGACTATCAACTTTTCCACCCTCAGATCCTCTTGCTTTTTCTCGTGATTCTGTAATTCTTCTAGTAGTAATTGGGTGAGTTAAAAGAAATTCTGGGATATTGTCACCACTTAGTCTTCTAAGTTCTTGCATATTTTTGAACATTTCTGCCATTTCACTTGCGTCATAGCCAGAATTTTCTAGAGTTACAAAACCCTCTCTATCTGCTTCAGTCTCATATAGTCTCGAGAACCTCAGTCGTTGAGTAGCAAGCAATCCTTGCCCTCCCAATATAGCTGCTGGACTTCTCGTCGTAACCGCAACAACTATAGAAGCTAATATTGCAGCCATACTGGCATTACTTCTATCGCTACTTTCTAGAATCTGTCTAGCAAAATGTCTTTGACTTAAATGAGCTAACTCATGAGCTACTACTGATGCAAACTGTGCTTCATTATCAGAATGCTTAAATAACCCTGCATTAATACCAATTATTCCTCCAGGAGCAGCAAAAGCATTTAAATTGTTATCTTCAATTAATAGCACTTCAAATGTTTTTTTATTTACTTTGCTGTTTTCTCCAATTTTATAAATGAATAACTCTGTCCATTCTTGGACAATTGGATCATAGAGAATTTTTGCATCTTTTTTTAGATCCCTTAAAAATTGTCTTCCAAGTGCCTGTTCTTCGGTTTCAGAAACAGCTCCACTAAGCCTATCTCCTATAAGTGGCAGCTCAATGGTCTTTTCTTGAGAAAAAACAATGCTTGTAAATAACAAGCATATAAAAAAATGAATTGTTTTTTTAATCATAAAGTTAACTATAATTATTTGATAACTATTTTATAAGAAGATTCAATAAAATGAGATTAATTAATTTATTTAAGAATCAGCAGTTAATGTTCCTTTTTACAGTATTAGCCGTTGGATTCTCCTCTTTATGGGTGGTTGGGGACTTATCTTCATTCATATTAACAAGTATAGTTTTAGCTTTTTTATTTAGGCCAGTACATGTTTATTTTACCAAAATAGGCCTTCCTAAGGGAATAAGTGTAGTTACTACATTCTTAATTGTAGTTCTGATAGCATTTTTATTTTTATTATTGTTTATTCCTCTTTTCATTAGTGAAGCTCAAAGATATATCACTGAATTACCAAGTTTCTCATTCTTGCAAGGACCATTAAGAGATTTTTTAGCACAGATTAATGCTCCGATAGAATCAATTGATGGTGCCCAAAGTCTATTATCTAATATAACTGGTTTAGCTGGTGATGCTGTATCATTTGGATTGTCAAGAATACAAGAGACTTGGAATCTTTTTCTAGGCATTACTCTTGTTCCCATCTTTCTCTTTTTTTGGCTGTGGGACACAGATACACTATCTTCAGGATTTTCAACATTAGTTCCTAAAAAAAGAAAATTTTTAGTTAGAGTCTGGAATGAAACCAATAATAATGTTCAGAATTACTTCAAAGGAAAATTTATTGAAGTAGTTGTGGTAGGGGTTGTTGGAAGCATAATGTTCTGGGCACTTGGCTTAGATAGCCCAGTTCTAATAGGAACAATATTAGGCCTTAGTCAATTTATACCTTTCTTTGGTCCAGTATTCATGACATTCCCTATACTGGCAGTTTCGCTAGCTCAATTTGGTTTCGATCCATATGTGCTTATAATTTTCTTTGCTTTTGTGGTTCTGCAATTTATAGATGGAAATATATTTTTACCAATTTTAATGTCAGGTGTCGTTAAATTACCAGCAGTAGTGGTATTGCTTTCAGTTTTCTTTTTTGGCGCTATTTTTGGAATTTGGGGAATATTTTTTGCCGTACCATTGTCCAGTTTTATAAAATCTATTATGGATAACTGGAAATTTGTTGATTCTTAATCTAAAGAGCAGAGCATCTGATATACATCTTCTACATGACCAGAGACTTTAACTCCTCTCCATTCATTTATTATTGCTCCCTCTGGACTAACTAGAAAAGTACTTCTTTCTATTCCCATATATTTTCTTCCATACATAGATTTCTCTTTCATTACTCCATAGGCATTACACATCTCCTCATCAGGATCTGATATTAGTGGAAAATTTAAAGATTCTTTTTCATGGAAACTTTTATGGGATTTGATGGAATCTCTAGAAACTCCTACTATCGCACAATTTTTAGCCTTAAATTTTTTACAATAATCCCTGAAACCTTGACTTTCGATGGTGCATCCAGAAGTCTTATCTTTTGGGTAGAAGTATATTACGAGGTATTTCCCTTTGAAATTATCAAGACTTAAGTGCTCATTATCATCAATTAAGCCTAAAAAATTTGGTGCTTTTGTTTTATCATTCATGAATAGATTATAGGAAAAATTATTTTGAAAGGAAGTATAGTGGCAATTGTTACCCCAATGAATAAAGAAGGGGCAATTGATTTTGATTCATTTATTAAGTTATTAAAATTTCATGAAGATTCTGGAACTGATGGAATAGTACTTGTTGGCACGACAGGAGAATCAGCAACATTAAATAAAATAGAACGAGAAGAAATATTTAAATTTGCAAAGAATGCAACAAATATTCCTTTAATGGCAGGAATAGGAAGCTCATCAACATCAGAGGCATGTGAACTTGCAGATATGGCCTTAAAAAACGACATAAAAGAGTGTTTAGCTGTAACACCTTATTACAATAAGCCTTCTCAAAAGGGGCTATCCCTTCACTATCAAGAGTTAAGCAAAACAGAAGCTAATATAACCTTATATAACGTTCCTGGAAGAACAGGAGTTGACCTTTTGCCTAGTACTGTTCTTAAACTCTCAGAAAAAGAAAATATTACAGGCATAAAAGAAGCTGTAAATACTGAGAGTAGATTCAAAGATTTATTAGCAATTAAAGCAATGAGATCAGATTTCTTATTGCTGTCTGGGGATGACCCAACATTTGTAAGTTTTATGAAATCTGGAGCAGACGGCATTATTTCTGTAGCAGCAAACGTGATGCCTAAGCAAATAAAAAAATTGAGCGACTTATGTTTTTCTAAAGAATTTGAAGAAGCAGAAGCACTTAACGAAAAATATTTGGATCTTTATGAACTTTTGTTTACTGAAGCAAGTCCAAGCCCTTGTAAATTCTTACTTGAAAAAATGTCGTTACTAGAGAATAATCTTAGATTACCTTTACACCCAATCTCAGAGGAATTTAAGGAAGAAATATATGAAGCTTTTAATAAAATTTAATCTCTTAATTCTAGGAATCTTAGTTTTAACTAGCTGTTCAGTCACAGAAAATACTGAAAGGCATTGCCCAGAAGAGGGCTGTTTATTAGTAAGGGAAAACCCAAATGACAGATTTGTGGAAGAGTCAGCTGAATCAAATCTTGAAGAAGAATTTGAAGCACTAGAGGTATCAAATGACTTTCCTTATCCGCCTGAAGGCCAAAGTTATCTCAAAGAGGGCTTAGTACCAAGACCAAAGAAAATATTTTCATCTGAAGGCTCAGAAGGCGTAGAAGTAAGAAGATTAGGAGGGATTTATTGGATTTATATGGAGGCTTTGCCATCAAAGACATGGCCCTTAATAAAAGATTATTTTTTTGATAATGAATATGATCTTATTTCAGAAAACCCGCAAAATGGAAAGATAACAGCAGAGAATTCGAAAGATACGATGTTTATTACTCTCGAACATGGAATTAAAAATAATAGTTCTGAAATTTACTTATCTAATGAAGACAATACAAGCAAAGACCAAGAATTTTTTGAAGATATGGCCTCTTATTTATCAGAAAATCTTCCAGGCTATCAGGGAGATTCAATTGCCGCTCAAGGACTGAATTTAAATAAAAAAGCAAGAATAGTTTACGTAAAGAAAGAGATAGGAATTGAATTTAAACTTCCATTTGATAGGACGTGGTCAGCAATATCCAGGGCCATTGAAAAAACAGGATATGAAGTTTCTGACAGGAATAGAGAGCTAAAATATATCCAAATTAAAGTTAAAAAAGAAAATACTGGATGGTTAAATAACCTTTTTTCACCTGCTAACACTGAAAAGTATTGTCCAGATGGTGGATGTCTGTTTGATGCAGAAGAAAATATCGATGCTGATTATGAATTAATCTTTTCAGAATCAGATAATAATACGTTATTAGAATTTAAGAGATTGTCTAATACAGACGTAACAGTTGATCAGCTGGTTGATGAAATAAACGAATCTTTATCATGATAGAAAACCTTAATCTAATTTCTGAAGGAAAAGCTAAATCGCTATATGAAACATCTGAAACATCTGAGTTATTGATGGTTTACAGAGATGATACTTCAGCTTTTGATGGCAAAAAAAAAGAAGCTCTTAAAGGAAAAGGAGAGATAAATAATAAATTTAATGCTTTTATTATGGAGTATCTTGCAAACAATGGTGTTGAAACTCACTTTCTTAAACTTATTCAAGAAAATAAAAGTCTAGTTAGAAAGCTTGATATGTTACCAGTTGAATGTGTTGTAAGAAATATTGCCACAGGATCATTATGTAGAAGGTTAGGGGTCGAAGAAGGCATTAAATTTGAAGACCCGCTTTTCGAATTCTTTTTAAAAGATGATGATCTTGGAGATCCCTTAATAAATGATAACCATATAACTGCTTTTGGCTGGGGAACAGAACAAGAAATATCTAAAATGAAGGAAATAACATTCAAAATAAATCACCTTCTATGCGAACTATTTAAAAAAGTAGGCCTAATCTTAGTTGACTATAAGGTTGAATATGGTAGATCTAATGGATCTCTCATGCTGGGCGATGAATTTACTCCAGATGGTTGCAGAATATGGGATGCTGAAACCGGAGAAAGTCTCGATAAGGATAGATTTAGAAAAGATCTTGGAGATGTAGTTGAATCTTATCAAATAGTAGCTCATAAATTAGGTATTTCACTTTAGTTTTTTACTATAACCCTCATATCTTCTATAATAGAGACCGCTATGAGAACTAAAGCTATATATTTTGATTATGCAGCAACGACTCCTGTTGACCCAAGAGTTGCAAAGAAGATGCATGAATGTTTGTTGCTAGATGGTAATTTTGGTAACCCTGCTTCAAGATCTCATGAATTTGGTTGGAAAGCTGAAGAAGTTGTTGAAAAAGCAAGATTACAGGTAGCAGACTTAATAAATGCAGACTCAAGAGAAATAGTTTGGACTTCTGGAGCTACAGAGTCTGACAATCTCGCTATTAAAGGCGCAGCTAAATTCTATAAAGATAGAGGCAACCACATCATTACATCTAAAATAGAGCATAAAGCAGTATTAGATCCGTGTAGACAGCTCGAAAGAGAAGGATTCGAAGTAACTTATCTAGACCCAGATGAAGATGGAGTTATAACTTTAGAAGCATTAAAAAAACACGTTAAAGAGAACACAATCTTAATTTCATTAATGCATATAAATAATGAACTAGGTTCGATAAATGATATCGATAAAATAGGTGATTTTACGCGTGAAAAAAATATTATTTTTCATGTCGACGCAGCTCAGAGCATAGGAAAAATCAACATAGACTTATCTAAATCAAATGTTGATCTCATGTCGTTTTCAGCCCATAAATGTTATGGACCTAAAGGTATGGGTGCTTTATATGTAAGAAGAAAACCTAGAGTTAGGTTAGAGGCACTGATACATGGTGGAGGACATGAAAGAGGATTCAGATCCGGAACGTTAGCAACTCATCAGATTGTTGGGATGGGAGAAGCCTTTAGCTTAGTCAAAAAAGAAATGGAAAAAGATAATAAGAAAATAAAAGAGCTTTCAGAATTCTTTTGGGATCAAATATCAGGAATAGAAGAAATAGTACTAAACGGGAACAAGAAAAATAAAGTTGCGAACATAACGAATGTCAGCTTTTCATATGTAGAAGGCGAATCACTAATAATGGCACTAAAAGATGTTGCCGTTTCTTCAGGTTCTGCATGCACATCAGCAAGTCTAGAGCCTTCTTATGTTCTTAGAGCTTTGGGAAGACCGGATGAGTTAGCACATAGCTCAATAAGATTCTCTTTTGGTAGATTTACAACCAAAGAAGAAGTTAAAATGGTAGCAGAAACAACTAAGCGGGTGGTTAGACAACTTAGAGAATTGTCACCTTTATGGGATATGCATCTCGATGGGGTTGACCTTGAAAAAGTTGAGTGGGCACACCATTAATAGATTATGGCTTATTCAAGAAAAGTAATAAAAAAGTTTGAGGAGACTCTTAATAATCCATCAGCAAATAATGTTGGTAGATTAGATCCAAATTCAGATAGTGTTGGAACAGGCATGGTGGGGGCACCGGCTTGTGGAGATGTAATGAGACTTCAGATTGAAGTAGATAGTGAAAATAAAATTACTGACTGTAAATTCAAGACTTATGGTTGTGGTTCTGCAATTGCATCAAGTCAACAAATGATTGAAATGCTGAAAGGAAAGACACTAGATGAAGCAAGAAGTATCAAGGATAGAGAAATTGCTAAATTGCTTGAATTGCCACCAATAAAATTGCATTGCAGTGTTCTTGCTGAAGATAGCATAAAAAAAGCCATTGCAGATTATGAATCCAAGAAAGCATAAGCCTGAAATTCTAAACTTTACACCCAAAGCTTTAGCTCACTTTAAACATAAAGTGTCGCTACAAGGTAAAGAAAACAAAGTTAAATTAGGTGTGAAGAAGATGGGCTGTAATGGATATTCGTATTATTTTGAGTTCACTAATAAAAGCAACAAATCAGATCACAAGCTAATAGTTGATGATGTTCAATTTGTTATACCTATAGATTCATTGGAAATAATAAAAGGTAGTCAAGTTGATTTTATGATAGAAGGCCTAAATCAAGGCATCAAATTTATAAACCCTAATGCAAGTGCAGTATGTGGATGCGGCGAGAGTTTTACCGTACGAGATGAAGAATCAGAATCTGAAGATGCAGGAATTGCTCAAAAAAAAAGCTAAAAATATTACCACATGAGACTATCTGTCCTGATGGGGCAACTATAGATCTAGAAAAAAATGAAACTATTCTAGATGCCTGTTTACGTAATGGTATTAATATTGAGCATGTTTGTGAGAAAGCATGCGCTTGCACAACATGCCATATAATTATAAAAGAGGGATTTGATAGTCTTGAAGAAGCTACAGATGAAGAAGAAGACCTGCTTGATAAAGCATGGGGACTGCAATCAACATCAAGATTAAGCTGCCAAGTAATGCCGACGGAAGATATAACGGTAATCGAAATACCTAAATATACAATTAACCAAGTTTCTGAGTTAACATAACTATGCTTAAGTGGACCGATACTCTTGATATAGCAATTGAGCTATCTGAGAAGTATCCAGAAAAAGATCCACAGTGGATAAACTTTGTTGAATTGCGAAATTTAGTTACGTCTATTGATGATTTTGATGATGATCATGATAGATGTAATGAAAGAATTTTAGAGTCCATTCAGCAAAACTGGATAGAGGAGAAAGATTAAAATGGAAAAAACATTATCAATCATAAAGCCTGACGCTGTATCAAAAAATGTTTTGGGTAAGGTTTTAGATAGATTTGAAAGCGCAGGGCTGAAAGTGATAGCTATAAAAATGCTTCATCTAGACAGAAATATGGCAGAAGGATTTTATGCAGAGCATAAAGGCAAGCCATTTTTTGAAAAACTTATTAACTTTATGACTTCTGGTCCAGTTGTTGTGCAAGTCTTATTTGGACAAAACGCTATTAAAACTAATAGAGATCTAATGGGAAATACAAATCCAGAGGAAGCTGCTGCAGGAACAATCAGATCAGATTTTGCTGAATCAATTGATGCTAATGCCGTACATGGTTCGGATTCTCCAGAAAGTGCAGAACGCGAAATTTCTTATTTCTTTACCGAATCTGAAATTTTTTAAATTAAATTTTTAAAATTGAAAGAACAGATCATTCAAAGAAAGAAAACTAAAAAAATTTGGGTTGGTGACGTTCCTGTAGGTGGAGGTGCTCCAATATCTGTACAGTCTATGACTAATACAGAAACTACAGATACAGAATCTACTATAAAGCAAATTAATGACCTAGAAGACGCTGGCGCAGATATTGTTAGAGTTTCAGTACCAACTATGGATGCAGCTGAAGCCTTTAGGGAAATAAAAAGAGCTAGCAATATACCTTTAGTATCTGATATTCATTTTGATTATAAGATTGCATTAAAAGTACTGGAATATGGTGTTGATTGCGTAAGGATAAATCCAGGCAATATTGGTAGCGAAAATAAGATTAAAGATGTGATCACATCAGCCAAAGACAAGGATATACCTATCAGAGTAGGTGTAAATGCAGGATCATTAGAGAAAGATCTACAAATGAAGTATGGAGAACCAAATGCCGATGCATTGGTTGAATCAGCTATGAGACATGTAGAAATATTGGTTAAGAACAATTATGAAAATTTCAAGTTAAGCATTAAGTCTTCAGATATTTTCATGGCAGTAGAGAGCTACGAGAAAATCTCAGAATTAATAGAACAACCGTTACATCTTGGCATTACAGAATCTGGCTCTTTAAAAACAGGCACAGTCAAATCATCTATAGGACTAGGGCAATTATTGATGCAGGGAATTGGCGACACCATAAGAGTTTCTCTTGCTTCAGACCCTATTGATGAAATAAAGGTTGGCTGGGAAATGCTAAAGTCCTTGAAAATTAGATCAAGAGGTGTAAAAATTGTCGCCTGCCCGAGCTGCTCAAGACAAAATTTTCAGGTAATTGATACGGTAAACAAGCTTGAAAATGAGCTATCAGAGCTAAAAGAAGAAGTAACTCTTGCTGTTATAGGTTGTTATGTTAATGGTCCAGGCGAGTCAAAAGTTGCAGATGTTGGTGTGACTGGAGCAACACCAAAACATTTAATCTATTTAAATGGAAAGCCTGCTTATAAAGTTGAAACTAAAGACCTAGAAAAAGCTCTAATAAAAGAGGTAGTAGAAATAGCAGAGAAAAAACGTAATACAATAGTGAAACAATGACTGATTTAAAGACTATAAGAGGAATGCCAGATCTATATGGAGAAAATATAGAGGACATTTCTATGGTTGAAAAAGTATGCCAAAAAACTTTTCAAAGTTTTAATTTCCAAGAATTGAGAACTCCAATTCTAGAAAATAAATCTCTTTTTAATAGATCTGTAGGAGAATCTTCAGAAATCATGCAGAAAGAAGTTTATGAATTTAAAGACAGGAAAGATAATTTGCTATGTTTAAGGCCTGAAGGTACAGCTGGCTTGGTAAGAGCCTTGATAACCAACGGCTTGGATAATGATGAAATTAAAAAACTTTTCTATTTAGGGCCAATGTTTAGATATGAAAGACCACAAAAAGGTCGTAAGAGACAATTTTTTCAAGCTGGAGTTGAGCTTATAGGAGATCAATCGTCAGATGCAGATATAGAAATAATCTTAATTGCAAATACGATTCTTGAAAAATTAAAAATTAAATCAGATCTTGAAATAAATTATCTTGGTAACGTAGAAAATCTAAAAAATTATAATGACTACTTGGAAAAATATCTTTCTGAAACTTCAGATTTACCAGATTATGTAATGAAAAATCCAATTAGGGCTTTAGATTCAAAAGATGAAAATATCAAAAATAAAATGTCCAAAGCAAAAAGTATTACAGACTTTCTAAATAAAGATCAATCAGATGAATTTTTCAAAATAAAATCTAAGTTAGATGAAATAGGGATTAAATACAAAGAAAATGTAAAACTTGTACGAGGATTAGACTATTACAATGGCTTAGTATTTGAATTTCTCTCAAGTGATCTTGGAGCGCAAAATGCTATTTTAGGTGGTGGACGATATGATGGACTCATTAAAAAGCTTGGCGGCAGAGATCTACCAGCTACTGGTTTTGCTTTAGGTGTTGATAGGCTGGCTGAGGTTGTAAAAGCATCATCTCAGTCGAAAGATCTTTTTATAGGTTGTGTTGATAAAGAATCACGAACTTATGCGCAAACATTAGGCTACAAAATTAGAAAAGAAAATAGCTCCCTTATAGTTGAGAATTATCTTGGAAACGCTAGTGTAGCGAAACAATTGAAAAAAGCCGATTCTCAAGGCTTTAAATTTGCTATTATAGTCGGCCAGGACGAGCTTAAAAATAAAAAAGTTAAATTAAAGAATTTAAAGGAAGATAAGCCTGATCTTGAGTTAAAAGAAAAAGATTTATTGGAGCATTTTGAGTGTTAGATAGAATTTTAGATTTTTTAAGAAACAGATATTTTATTGGAGCAGTGATTCTAATAATAGTATTTATTATCGTAAATTCTGTTATGGGTTACTACAGTAGCAAGGCAAATGAAGCTGAATTTAAAAAATTTGTTGAAATAAATGAAGAATTTTCAGTAGATGAGTCAGACTCTGATACGCTGTTTAATGAACTTGATCTTGATTTTGAATCTTATGGATATGAGCTTATTACTAAAACTATACTCGCAAAGAAGGCAGTAGATGAAGGTAATTTTGATTTAGCTCTAAAGCTGTTTATAGAAATGTATGAACTCATTCTGGACAAAAACATAAGTAAAGACACTAAGAATATTCTTAAAGAGCAGTATGCTGAAAATATAGTAAGAATTTACATGGAAAAAAATGATTTTGATGGTGGATCTAATTTTATAAAAGAAAATACTAACGATTCTTTACGTTTTCATGAACTAGCTGGAGACTTTTATAAATTTTTTGAAAAAAATGAAGATTCAGTATTTCACTATGATAAAGCTTTAACTTTTGACATTGATGAAGCTCAAAAGAATATAATTAATTTAAAAAAACCTAAGGAATGATGAAAAAAATAATTCTCTTATCAGCATTGATATTTTTGGCTAGCTGTCAAACTCTTGGTACCTTGGGTGAAACCTTTCAGTTAATCGAAGAAGATCCAAGGGCACCTATAGATCTTGATACAAGTTACGATAGCTTCTCAGATAAAAAATGGTCAAAAGATATCATTACACCAATAATTCAATTAGGTTTTTTTGAAGAAAAGATAAAACCAAATAAATTCTTTGATATTAGTGGTGGAAAAGTATATTCCATAGATAAAACCAGTTTAAGAGTTTTTGATGCAAGCTCTGGAGCTTTAAGAGATGTGCTTCCATTAGATAATGACAAAATAATGTCAGGCATAACGATTGGATATAATTCCTATGTCTATTCTGATAATGAAGGAAACTTATTTGTTCATAACTTGAATTCGGGAGAATTAAAATGGAAAAATGAACTAAGAGATATAATTATATCTGAGGCACTCATAACTCCAAAAAACATATTTGTTCAAACATCTTCAGATGTTTTATATGCTTTTGACCTTCAAACAGGAGACCGAGTATGGTCTAAAAAAGCTCAAGCACCATTGCTGTCAATAAGAGGGACATCTTCTCCAGTTTTTTTTGAAGGATTGGTCTTCGCTAATTTTTCTAATGGTCGCTTGGCAGCAATAAGAGCAACAGATGGAATTCAATTATGGGAAAAACCAATTTCGGTTATAAAGGGCAGTACTGAATTGGAAAAATTAATGGATTCAGATAGCCCAGCTGTAGCATTTAATGACATTGTTTTTGCAGCTAACTATAATGGCTCATTAACAAGGTTCAACATAAGAGGGGGGGAAAAAGCTTTCTCAGTAGATTTATCCACCTCGAAACCTTTCATTCTTTATAAAGATACCATTATTGCCGTGAATAGTGATGATGAGATAGTTGCTTTTGATGCCATTAATGGTTCACAAACTTGGAAAAATTCAAAATATAAATTTAGACGATTAACAGCTCCAACATTATATGATGACTATCTTTATTTTGGAGATATAGAAGGTTATTTGCATAAAGTCGATCCTGCAACAGGTGAAATTATTGGTCTTCAACCTACAACACTCACAGCAGTTTCTCAAATTGAAGCCTTCGCTAATAAATTAATAGTTCAAGATAGTGCAGGTTCAGTTTCGGCCTTTGAACTAAAATAATGAACAAAACAGTTGCTCTAGTCGGTAGAACTAATGTCGGCAAATCATCTATTTTTAACAAGCTTATAAAAGCAAAATCTTCTATTGTCTCCAGTCAAGAAGGCTTGACTAGAGACATGAAAACAGCTGAACTTAAATACAATAACAAAACAGTTCAATTAGTTGATACTGGGGGTTTTTATACTTCTAAGGATGATAATTTTGAAGATTTAATACTTATTAAAGCACATGAAGCAATTGGCACATCAGATCTAATTCTTTTTATTGTTGATAAAAAGTTTGGACTTTCTCCATTCGATAAGCAATTGGCAAACATACTAAGAAAAAGTGGGAAAGAAGTAACATTAGTAATAAATAAGATTGATGTTAAAACTACCGAAGGGACTGAAGTTTTTCATGAACTAGGATTTGATACAAAATTAGAAATAAGTGCTGAGCATAATTTAAATATAGATAAGCTAAAACAACTAATTTTTGATGATGTTCCTGATGATGAAGAATTATCTGAAAAGCAAATTCCAAAGATAAGCGTAATTGGAAAACCAAACGTTGGTAAGTCTTCAACTGTTAATGCCCTTTTAGATCAAGATAAAATGATTGTTTCAGATATTGCTGGAACAACAATAGATTCCGTAGATGTAAAAATAAATTATAGATCTAAAGAATATCTTCTCATTGATACTGCAGGAATAAGAAGAAAAAATAAGACTATTGAAAAAGAAGAAAAGTTTTCAGTTATCAAATCCTTAGATTCGATTGAAAAATCAGATTTAACCTTATTAATGCTTGATGCAACTAATTTTTTGCTAGAACAAGATATGAAGTTAATTGAAAGAACAAAAGACATTGGCAGGTCAATGGTAGTTGTAGTCAATAAAATAGATTTGATGACAAAAGCAGAGTTAAAAGAAATGCAAGAAAAGATAAATGATGAAAGCTTACTAGCTGGTTTCCCGTTCGCATTGATTTCAGCTACAGAAAGAAAAGGTTTCAGAACGTTATTTGATTATGTTTATCGTGTTTTAGGTAATTCAAAGATGAAAATATCTACCAATAAACTAAACAAGATATTAGCAAGTGCTAAAGCATCGAAGTCAATACCATATAAAGGTAAATTCAGGCCAAAGATCAGATACGTTCATCAAGGAGGAAGAAATCCGCATGTATTAACTTTTCATGGCAACTCATTAGAGAAGCTCGAGGGAAGTTATGTAAGGTTTTTAGGCAATTATTTTCATAAAAAACTTAACTTGTTAGGAACAAATTTAAAGTTAAAGTTTATTAACTCTAAAAACCCTTATAAATAGTAAATTTTCGAGCTTAATTGTTCTATAATACATTTGGAAATTACAGGTGGAAAATGACTAGGCCTTACAGTGCAGGTGGAAAATGACTAGGCGCCCCACATTCATAAATCTTTTTTTAATAAAACTTCCAATATCAGCAATTTCTTCAATAAGCCATAGACTCTCAGGCATTGCAATTTTTTTTATAGCTTTACCAACATTTGTTCTGCTTTTTCTTACGGACTATATGGTTACTGCTCAAGGAGAATGGGATTTAGATAAGTATAATTTTGAAGTTAAGTTACTGGTATCAGTCTCTTTGGTTGCCCTTACATATCATACCTTAGCTGGGTTGAGACATATGCTAATAGATTTTTCAAGTTATGGGCATGAATTAGATCAAGCAAGATTATCAGCAATGTTAACTTTTGCATTAACCTTTGTTGTATCAATATTTTTATTAATGGAGGTTTGGTAGATGGGCACCTTTTTTTGGTATTTTCAGCGATGTACAGCCGTAATCATTCTTGTTTATGTCTTATTTATATTATTTAGTTATATGGCTAAACCATGGGGAATTGATTACAGCCTCTGGTATGCAGATATTAGCAGCTTACCAATGAAAATTTTTACAATAATATTTTTTATTTCTAGCATATTGCATGGGATTCAGGGATTAAGAGATGTTGAGGATGACTATTTCACAGAAAGAACATTAGGATTTATATCTGAAACATTAGGAGCGTACGCTCTAGTATTCAGAATTATTTTTAGATTTTTTATTGCATTAGTCGTTATTGTTCTTACTTATATATTAGTGTTTAAGTACTTATTAGGTGGATAAATGAAGTTAGGTAATATCGAATTTACAGAACAACAATTTGATGTGGTAATTATAGGTGGTGGTGGTTCTGGGTTAAGAGCATCTCTTGAAATATCAAAATCTGGCTTAAATGTTGGCGTAGTGTCAAAAGTTTTTCCTACTAGATCTCATACGGTAGCTGCACAGGGCGGAATTACTTGTGCAATAGCAAGCGCTGATCCAAATGATGATTGGAGATGGCATATGTTTGATACTGTTAAGGGCTCTGACTATATAGGAGATCAAGATGCAATTGAATATATGTGCTCTGAGGGACCAGAGACTGTATTTGAACTTGAACATATGGGACTGCCATTCTCAAGGTTTGAAAATGGAAGAATATATCAAAGACCATTTGGTGGGCAGTCAAAAGAATATGGAGAGGGAGGACAGGCTGCAAGAACATGTGCTGCAGCTGATAGAACCGGGCATGCTCTTTTGCATACCCTCTATCAAGCAAATCTAAAGGCAGGAACAAATTTCTTAAATGAGTGGTTTGCTGTAGATATAATAAAAAATGATTCTGGTGTAGTTTCTGGTATTAGTTGCTTTGATATGGAGACAGGCGAAGTATCAATAATAAAATGTAATGCGATTGTTTTGGCAACGGGGGGAGCAGGACAAGTATATGAACAAAATACTACTTCATTAATTTGCACTGGAGATGGTTTGGGCATGGTATTAAGAAAGGATTTGCCTTTACAAGATATGGAAATGTGGCAGTTCCACCCAACTGGTCTATATGGTAACGGATCATTGATGACTGAAGGTTGTAGAGG
>CENX01213759.1_pt1 | contig 17847 bp, 16 predicted proteins | sample 361321 | NCBI WGS metagenome assembly CENX01 (sample SAMEA2619678, study PRJEB7988) | marine metagenome | isolation source: saline water (ENVO:00002010), including | reverse complement strand
CCAGAACGTAGAATATTCTATATTGATGTAGGTAACTTACCCAAAATGAAAGCGGAACAATATCTCCGTGAAGTCATGGGTCGTTACAGAAACAAACTTGTTTACGATTCATCTACTGGTGAAATTAGAGATGACAGAAAACATATGAGTATGTTAGAAGATTTCTGGTTGCCTCGTAGAGAAGGTGGTCGTGGAACAGAAATTACTACTCTTCCAGGCGGACAAAATCTTGGTGAACTAGAAGACGTTAAGTATTTTCAGAAGAAATTATATAAGTCATTAAATATCCCACTCTCAAGACTAGAACAGGAATCTTCATTTACTATAGGTAGAACAAATGAGATTACTAGGGATGAATTAAAATTTGCTAAATTTGTTGCTCGTTTAAGAAAGCGTTTTTCAGAATTATTCTTAGATATGCTGAAGACTCAATTAATACTGAAGGGTATTCTTACTCCAGATGATTGGGAAGAGTTAAAAGAAGATATTCAATTTGATTTTATCTTTGATAATCACTTCACAGAATTAAAAGACACTGAGATGTTGACTGAAAGATTAAATGCAGTCAATATGGTGGAACCTTTCCTCGGTAAATATTATTCTGTCGATTATGTACGCAGGCAGATACTCAAACAAACTGAAGATGAAATTGAAGAAATAGATGCACAAATAGAAAAAGAAAAAGAAATGGGAATTATTCAAGACCCAATGGCAGCAATGGATGCCATGGGTGGTGAAGAGGGAGAAATGCCACCAGAAGGTGACGGAGCTGGTTCTGGAGGGTCAGATTTAGACTCCGCATTTTCCTCCATGATATCCCCAAACGATTACGGTAAGGGCGATATCTGATAAATAATAGTTGTAATACATGATTTTTTATTATGCCCGAATCTGAAGTAGCTCCAAATTCATCAACGGATGAAATTATAAACGACCCGATTATAGCAGATATCTTAAACAAAGATCATCATAATGCGAACGAGAAAATTTATAATCAGTTGTACGGAAAGAGCGCTGAATATATCACTGCGAGAAAAGCTCAGATTGCAAAAACCATGTTCAATGGTCCTGATCAAGAGCAACCCGATACGGATGCTTACGATAAGGTAGAACCCATTGTTCAAGTGGACACTAATCAAAGTGATGAATCTGAACCTAGTGAAACTGTAAACACAGACGAAACAGAACATGAAACTGATAGCTGAAGAAATCGTTGAGGTTAATTTTTTAACCGAAGACAACGGTGGTAAAACAAGTCATTTTATTGAAGGTGTATTTCTTCAAGGCGAAATAAAAAATCGCAACGGAAGAATGTATCCAATAGATACTTTGCAGCGTGAAGTTGATACTTATAATGAGAGTTACGTTTCAAAAGGTAGAGCTCTAGGAGAATTAGGTCATCCTGATGGCCCACAAATTAATCTAGACAGAGTATCACATAAAATTGTTTCCTTGAGACAAGAGGGTAATAACTTTATCGGTAAAGCGAAAATCCTTGAAACTCCTATGGGTAAGATTGCTAAGAACCTTCTAGATGAAGGAGTAAAACTTGGTGTATCATCCAGAGGTTTAGGTTCAATTGAAAGGAGAGGTGATATGAATGTTGTTAAAGACGACTTCATGTTAGCTACCGCCGCTGATATTGTTGCGGATCCATCTGCCCCAGATGCTTTTGTAGAAGGTATCATGGAAGGTAAAGATTGGGTATGGAATAGTGGTTGGGAAGAATCACAAATTGCCGCCGTAAAAAGGGATATTGACAACGCAAGTGTTGATCAATTAACGGAGAAAAAGTTAAAAGCTTTTGAAAACCTACTCCGTAACCTAAAACTTTAATAAATATTATTAGAAAATACACATTTTCCAAAGAGGATTTTCCAAATGGCTGTTGACGTTAAAGAAAAAGAAAAAATAGAGGAGTCAAATCCTATCACCAAAAACGCAGAAGCGGGTGATAAGGCTCCAAAAACATTGACCGATCCTACTCCAGGCCAATCTGGTAGCGCTGATGATCTCGGCGGCCCAGTAGTTGTACCTGACGATCCTAAGTCAATCGGTAAAAAAGCTGCCGCTGCTGCTAAATTTGAAGGAGATAAGTCTATTAAGGCAAAACCTTCTAAAGCATCTGGTAAGGTTGCCGAAGAAGTAGAGGAGACAGAAGAGATTACAGTTGACGTATCTCAAGATGTTAACGCACTTCTACAAGGTGAAGAACTCAGTGAAGAGTTCCAAAAAAAGGCTGCTACGATTTTTGAAGCCGCTGTAAAAGCAAAAGTCGTTGAGCAAGTCGAAAAGTTTGAGAGTGACTACGAAGAAAAACTTGCAAAAGAAGTTGAGTCCGTAAAGGAATCAATGGAAGCAAGAGTAGATGCTCATTTAGATTATGTTGCCGAACAATGGGTTAAAGAGAACCATCTCGCCATTGATTCAGGCCTTCGCAATGAAATCACAGAAGAGTTCATCACTGGTTTGAGGAACCTCTTTAGTGAAAATTACATTGATATCCCAGACGACAAATATGATGTTCTAGAAGGAATGACAGAACAGATTGATGAAATGGAAGGTAAACTCAATGAACAGATCGAAAAAAATGTTGAGCTAAATAAAGCACTTGGACAGTATATTAAAAATGGAATTGTAAGTGAAGTGTCCGAAGGTCTTGCTCAAACACAAAAAGAGAAGTTTAACTCCTTAGTTGAGAGTGTAGAGTTTGAAAGTGAAGAATCTTATCGTGAAAAAGTAGGTACTCTTAAGGAGAGTTATTTCCCTAAGAAGCCTGTCACGCAAAGTGAAGATCTGGCGGAAGAACAAAAGGAAGACCAACCTTTAAACGGTCCGATGTCTGCATACGCAGCTGCGATTGATCGTTGGAAGTAAGTTTCCTTCTAAATAATAAAGATTCCAAACAATTAAACTAACTTACGGAGTTATAGTTAACATGTACAATTCGGAAAAACTTCAAGAAAAGTGGAAGCCCATACTGGAGCACACTGGTCTTGAGGACGTAAAAGATAATCATAGAAAAGCTGTTACAGCTATTCTATTAGAAAACCAAGAAAAATTCCTTCGTGAAGAGCGTTCAGTTCTTTATGAAGATCCTACAATGAGTGCTGGTACAGGTGGATTCAGTGGTTCTGCTGCTGGTGCAGGTCCTGTTGCTGGTTTTGACCCTGTTCTTATCTCATTGATAAGAAGATCAATGCCTAAGTTAATGGCATATGATATCGCTGGTGTACAACCAATGAGTGGTCCTACTGGACTTATATTCGCAATGCGTGCTCATCGTGGTACAGACAGAGATGGTAACGGTGCAACACCTAACGTGTTTACCAATGAAACTTTCTATGATGAAGTTCCATCTGGTTTCTCTGCTGGTGGTGGTGCATACTCTGCTGCAACTGGTGAAGCTGCAACAAACCCATCAGTTCTTAACGCTGCATCTCCTGGCAACTATGCTGCTACAGGTGGTATGAACACTGCAACCCTTGAGGGTCTTGGAGATAACACAGGTGCTTTCAGAGAGATGTCATTCTCTATCGAGAAAGTAACTGTTGAAGCGAAAGCACGTGCGCTAAAAGCTGAGTACAGTTTAGAACTTGCTCAAGACTTGAAAGCAATTCATGGTCTTGACGCTGAGACTGAACTTGCGAACATCCTCTCAACAGAGGTTCTTGCTGAAATCAACCGTGAAGTTGTGAGAACTATCTACGTTGTTGCTAAGCCTGGTGCTCAGTCCAACGTTGCAAACAGTGGTTCATTCGACTTAGACGTTGACAGTAATGGTCGTTGGTCAGTTGAGAAGTTCAAAGGACTTATCTACCAGATTGAACGAGATGCAAACGCAATCGGTCATGAGACTCGTAGAGGAAAGGGTAACTTCATCGTCTGTTCTGCTGACGTTGCTAGTGCTCTTAACATGGCAGGTGTATTAGATTACACTCCAGCTCTTTCTACAAGTGGTACTCCAGACGATACTGAGTCAACTTTTGCTGGTGTTCTTAACGGACGCATCAAGGTTTATGTTGATCCATATTCTGCTAACATTTCAGATGATCATTACTACGTTATGGGTTACAAAGGTTCTAGTGCATATGATGCTGGACTTTTCTATTGCCCTTACGTTCCTCTCCAAATGGTGAGAGCGATTGGTCAGGACACATTCCAACCAAAAATCGGATTCAAGACTCGTTACGGAATGGTATCAAACCCATTTGCTGGTGGAACTACTCAAAGAAGTGGTGCTTTAACTGCAAATGATAACGTATACTACAGACGTACAAGAGTTCTTAACCTAATGTAAGTCAAGTTACATATTTCTAAAGAGACCCACAAGGGTCTCTTTTTTTGTCTAAATAGTTAAAAAAGTTCAATGTCAGCTAATTTTGTATCTAATCCTAATAGTCCACAGAATTTTCTGTCGGGGATTGGATTCCAATTTCAATTACAAAAACTTCCTAATGTTGCTTTTTTCTGTCAGTCAGTAAATGTTCCAGGCATGAATTTAGCAACTGCAATGCAGGCTACTAGATTTAATACAATTCCGCAACCAGGCGATGAAATAAATTTTGATGATTTACAAATAAGATTTTTAGTAGATGAAAAATTAAATAATTATACATCGTTACATAATTGGATTCGTGGTCTAGGTCATCCAGGCTCAGGTCAGGATAGAGAAACATATCTAACAGGAGAAGATTATGATGAGATGTCTTACTCTGACGGAAGTTTGTTTATCTTAGATTCTAATTTTAAACACAAATTTGAAGTTAAATTTAAAGACTTATTTCCAGTTAGTATCGGTGGATTAAGTTTTGATAGTGGATATACAGATACAGAATATTTTTCCGCAGACGCAGTTTTTAAATATACCATTTATGATATAATAGATCTAAGTAAATCTTCACTTGTTGCAGCGGAAAATGAAACTGTAACAATTGCAAACAATGTAAGTGGTTCACTTTCATCTGGTACAGATTTAATTTTAACATACACATCATCCAATGCAAGATTCTTGGTGATTGATAATGGAGTAGGAACTGTACCTCTAGACAATGGAACAAAAACTATTCCGTATGCTACAGTAAAAGCTGCAGCACCAGGCGGTAGTATTACATACACAATTACCGCAACAGGTTTTGATGGTACTACATCCACTGCCTCAACTACAATTAGTGTTCCAGAAAACATAATGCCGACAAGTGCGGATCGAACATGTATAGCTATTATTGATGAAAATATGGGTAGTCAATCACATGCTGGTATGGAAGCTAAGTGGGCTACATTCAGAGGTAATTGGCCAAATAGAACATTCTGGTTATTACAACCAAATCAAGGTACTTATTCCGATACAATATCTACTCTACATTGTCCACCTACATTTTTAGAAGAAACAGATTCTTCTACAATTGATCTATAAATAAATATAAAGTCTTAAAATGACCGCAGAATTTTCCAGTCCAATACCAGTAGGAGCAGCTCAACCTTCTCCTATGCTTCCATTGACTAAGTATGCTCCAGTCACAGGAAATGTAGGAGATAATAAGAACAATTGGCAATTTGGAGGTGTTAATTCTTATCCATCACCATTTAGAAGTTTTTATCAACAAATTCAAACTTCAACATATAGTCTTGGTCCTTATTGTAGAAGAGTCGATACCCAAGCTTCTGGAAGAATTAAAATGAGTTTACAACTCGGACAAATAGGATTTGTTCAACAATGTTGGTATTCTTTTCCAAGAGGTGCTTTTGATACAGATAGTAATGGTGATCAATATGATGAAAATAACGTATGGTGGAGTGGGGTTAATACAACTTTTGCTCAAGTAAGAGATTTAATGACTAGTGGAGCTCCACTCATTTGGGTTGAAGTAGCTACTGGTGGTTATACTGAAACTGATCCTAATACATGGTCATTTTTAGCACCTCTAAGTGGTGCAGTTGCAAATCATGTACATGCAGCATGGAATCTAGTAGGTGGAAATAGTGTACAAGCACAAATTTTTGGTGGAAATGTTGGTACTTGTGGTGTAGGTTCTACGAATGGTACACCAGCTGACAACCCTGATGGTGGTGGTTGGGTTCCTGATTTATCATTTCTCAATAATGGATCATGGGGTGGTATGGATTGGATTTTTGGTGAAGCTGCTAACGCATCTGGTGTCGGATATAATAGTTTGAGTGCTAGTGATCAGACTGAGGTTGGAAGTGATTTAAACGATACAAATAGATCTAATTTTTTTGATACAGCTCTTGCTACACATAAAGCACAGTTAAAAGCATTTTTAGATGCATTAAAAGATGATATCTACGGTAATGGAACTGCTCTTGGTGAAGCTGCAAGACTTATAAAAATTAAAGAAACTCTTGAATTATTAGCAGCAGCACCTATGGCTGCTAACTTAATGCTTCAAGCATGGTGGCTTCCTAATTTAAGAAAATACGGAGTTAACCAATTTAATTTACCTGATGGTACTGCTTCAAATCCATATAAATGGAGACCACCAGATCATGTTCAGAAAAGATGGGCTGGACATATGAATACCACTAGTACAGGAGCTCCAGATGGATCTGATTTTAAAGCTTATATTCCAAGCACTACACCAAATAAATCAGGAACTAATGAACCTGATTGGGGATGGCATTTAACATTATTAAATAGAGGTGATACAACTTCAGTACCATTTGTAGATCCAGCAACTAATGAATTTGTTTATGCAGAAAACTATGGATTTAATAGAGGTAGTTCTGTTGCATCAGCTGATCCTTTTCTCAATAAAGTTCAATCTGCTACAAATCAACAAACAGCTGATTCTATTGGATCATTATTAGATATGCAACCAGCGACTCCATTTTTTATAATTACGGTTGTACCAATTGCCTTATTAGAATCAAATGCTAGAATGATTAAAAAAAAGAAAGGAGATCCAATTGGAGCAACAAATATAGATGCATATGATACAACAAAATTTGAAATTAGAATATCTGCAAAAAATATGAAGCAAGGAAATTCAACAATGTATAATCATTTGCTAAACACTGGTGATGCAAATGGAAACAAATTTACAGCAGTGCCATGACATTAACTTCCAACAATAAAAAGAATTTCAAACATTGGTTGAAAGAGTATAAAGGTATGTTTGGCCCTAATGATATAGTTCAAGACTATATGGGTACTGTTAATACTATGCTTACATCTTCTAGTTCTGGTGTAACTAGTAATTTAGGTAGACCTGTTAATATAGTCTTATGGAATCATGGTGAGACTATAGATTTAACTGGTAATTTAATCGAGGGTGAGTATACATATTTTCCAGCTGTTGCTTATGATCAAGTAGTTGTAAAAAATAATGCAGCAACAGTAACACTTAATTTTGATCAAAATGGTTTGATTAGTGGTAAGTCTTTAGGTGATGAAGTAACTATTGGTGATAAAAAAATAGTTGTAAAAGGTATTGGTGGTACTCTAGTACAAACACAGGTTGCCCCAACATATTCAGTTAGTGAATCTTCTACAAATGTTAACGAGGGAGATACAGTTACATTTACAATTACAACAACCAATGTTCCAAATGGCACAAGTCTGTATTGGAATACAACTGGTACTGTAGAAGCAGAAGATTTTTCTGATAATACTCTATCAGGGCTTACTACAGTTAATAATAATACTGCAACTATTACTAGAACTATAATAAATGATTATAGTGTATCTGAAGGTGCTGAAAATTTTGCATTACAAATAAGTGAGGCGGGTGTTTTAGTAGTAACATCTAACACAGTTAATGTAGCAGATACTTCTGCTGCAACTTATAGTATTTCTGGATCAAATACTGTTGTTGAAGGTAACACTGTAACTTATACTGTCAATACTACTGGAGTACCAGATGGTACATCTTTATATTATACAGTTAATCTGTCAAGCACTGATGTTACCCCACTTACAGGCTCTTTCTCAATTACAAGTAATACAGGAACATTTACTCTTACTGCTAAACAAGATTTAACAGTTGAATCTGATGAAACTCTAACAGTAAATATTCGTATAGTATCAACGAGTGGCCCAATAGTAGCTACAATGAATACTATTATCGAAGACACTGCTTTTACTATAGGATTAACACCAGCGGCTACATCTATTAACGAATCTCCTAATGGTGGTACAACTAATATTGTTATTAACGTTGCTACTAGTGGTGTTGCAGATGGTACAGTATTAACTTCAAATGTTGTTGCTTCTAGTGGTAGTACTATAACATTCGGAGATGGTGGAGATTTTAGTAACCAAACAAAGACATTTACAATAAACAGTAACGTAGGTGTTATTACAATACCTGTGTTAAGAGATGGTAAAACAGAAGGAGCAGAAAAAATAATTGTACAAGTTCTTAATGCTGATGGAGTTATTATTGCATACACACCAGAAATTACAATAAATGATACTTCATATATTGGTAAGAATCATATAGGAAAAACTTTTGGCCCTATACACGTTAATCGTGATGGTGGTTTAGTTTCAAATGCTTCAGATTGGTATACCATATGTGGCCTAGATAGTTTACCTGATGGATCTAAAGTAGCGATATTTGTTGATACCTCTGGTAGTATGACTATGCAAACTGTTCAAGCATCATATGATCAATTGATTGCTAAATTGCAAGCAAGAAGTATGGATGTTATTACTGTAACAAACCCAAGCGAAGACTGGATTACACCATTTGATCAAATTCTGACTTAATTTTTTATGATACAACTTGATGATATCAAGGCCCAATGGGCTGATGATAGCCGCATTGATAATGATCTTTTAGATAATGAATCAACAAAAATCCCTCAACTTCATTCTAAGTATTTAAATTATCTAAGTGATGTTAGGTGTTTAAAGATTAGAAAAGAACAAGAATACAAACTTTTAATTAGAGAAAAGTTTGAATACTATACTGGTAAAGCAGATGAGTCTGTATATCAGGAACAACCTTTTGATTTAAAGGTATTGAAACAAGATGTTCCGATGTACATAGAATCTGATAAGGAAATACAAAACGTAGTAACTCGTATAAATTACTATGAAGAGATGATTTTCTTACTGGAAAAAATTATCCAACAAATCAACAATAGAACCTTCCAGATTAAGAATAGCATTGAATGGCAAAAATTCATGCAAGGTAGTATCTGATGTCACAGGTCAAAATCCAAAAAAAGAACGAAGTATATCTTTCGGTGGATTGTGAGACTCATATAAAATATGAGTTATCTGAGTATTTTAGTTTTGATGTGCCTGGCGCTAAGTTCATGCCTCAATACAAAAAGAAAATATGGGATGGAAAAATTAAACTCTTCAGTCCAGCTCATGGCAGAATTTATTGTGGATTATATAGTTACTTAACTGACTGGTTAGAGAATAGAGGATATGAATACGTTGATGTAGAAGACGAAGACTACGGTTTACCAAATGAAAAGAATAAAACAATTACACCTTTAGCGGTTCATGATTTTGTTAAAAGTTTAAACATACCTTTGCAGGTAAGAGATTATCAACTTGCAGCAATTTATAAAGCGCTAAGATGGAATCGTAAGTTATTACTGTCACCGACTGCATCTGGTAAGTCTTTAATGATATATGCAATTGTGAGATGGTTTGTTGATAGTGGATCACAAGTTTTAATTGTAGTGCCTACCACATCTCTAGTAGAACAGTTAGTTGGAGACTTTAAAGAATACGGATGGAGTGCTAAAGATTATTGTCATAAAATATATTCTGGTGAAGAAAAAATATCATCAAAACCAGTTGTAGTCACAACTTGGCAATCAATATACAAACTACCAAAGAAATGGTTTGAGAGATTTGATTGTGTTATAGGAGATGAAGCACATTTATTTAAAGCAAAGTCTCTAACAAGTATTATGACAAAGTTACATAATTGTAAACATCGAATTGGTTTTACAGGTACTTTAGATGGTGAAAACGTAAACAAACTAGTTCTCGAAGGATTGTTTGGTACAGTTGATAAGGTAGTAAAGACAAAGAGTTTAATTGATAGAGGTTACTTATCAACACTTAAAATTAATATTCTTTTACTACAACATTATAAACAAAATTTTGAAACATATAATGATGAAATAGAATATATTTGTGAGTTTGAGAAGAGAAATAACTTTATTAAAAAACTTGCTTTGAATCAAACTGGAAACACTTTGATATTATTTGCAAGAGTAGAGAAACATGGAGAGCCTCTTTACAATTTGATAAATAGTAGTACATCTACTGATCGTAAGGTTTTCTTTATTTTTGGTGGTGTAGCAGCAGAAGAACGAGAATACGTTCGATACATAACGGAGAAAGAAAATGATGCCATTATTGTTGCCTCTTACGGCACCTTCTCAACTGGAATTAACATTAAAAATCTTCATAATATAATTTTTGCTTCTCCTTCAAAATCTAGAATTAGAAATTTACAGTCTATAGGTAGGGTTTTAAGAAAAGGAGATCAAAAAACAAATGCTACACTTTATGATATCGCAGATGATTTTAGTGACGGAGATAAAAAAAATTATACGTTAAACCATTTGATAGAAAGAATAAAGATATATTCTCAAGAAAAATTTAATTATGAAATTATTCCAGTCAATTTTCGGAAAGATGAATAAAGAAGAACCAAGACAAGAATTTACAGGAATGGTGAAGCTTATAGGCGGAGAAGAACTAATTGGAAAAATTTTAATAAGAGAAGCAGAAGGTGGTTTTGTAGTTGATAGTCCATTCCTTGTAAAGTCACATGTAATTACAACACCTCATGGAGACATGTTTAAAGTTGATTTAATTCCTTGGATGAAATTTTCTAAAGATGAAATCTGTTTTTTAACAAATGATAAGGTTTATGCTGTTACAGAGTGTGAAGATAGAATTAGAAGATTATATGATACAACACTTAAAAAATATTACAACGGAACAAATCCTCAATCTAATCAAGTTGTATTAGAAAAAGAGGACGGAAATTTGGGAACAGTTGAGGCGAGTAGAGCTAGTCTCGAAAAGATCTATAAATTAAATAGCTAATTTATCTCTGAACCCTTGACAGAGTTATTCTAAATAACTTTTGTATATTTGTCAAGTGGCCCCACTTGCACCAAATGTATTTTTATAGTATAATATACCATAGACAACCTAAAATATATGGCTAAGAAAAAGGAACATTATGTTAATAACAAAGAGTTTCTAGAAGCTCTAGTCATTTATCGTAAAAAGGTTCATGCAGCTGCGGAAGAGGATAAACCTCATCCAAAAGTGCCAGATTATATTGGTGAGTGTTTTCTAAAAATTGCTACTCATTTATCTTATCGTCCAAACTTTGTTAACTACATGTTTAAAGATGATATGATTTGTGATGGTATAGAAAACTGTTTACAATATATTGATAACTTTGATCCATCAAAATCTACTAATCCCTTTGCTTACTTTACTCAAATTATTTACTACGCCTTCTTAAGACGTATTCAAAAAGAAAAGAAGCAGTTGGATATAAAAAACAAATTGCTGGAAAAATCTGGATTTGATGAAGTCTTTAGTGCTGACTCTAGTGCAGTCGGGTACAATGCTTCTGATATGAATAGTATCAAAGAAACATTAGAAATTCGGAATCGATGAAACACGGAAACCTAGAACCAGAGGAAAAAGTTTTGAAACCAACAGAAAATTACGAACAGTTGTTACAACGCTTTAGTAAAAGAGTTCTACAACTTGAAGAAAAACAAGAAAGTGTAAGATTAGCACATGAGGACTGGTTAAAGTACAACAAAGAATTGGAAAGACTCGAAGGGTCAATTCAAGCTGTTGAATATCTTGCTTATGGTAAATTACCGAATGATGGAAATCATGGCGGTATGAAAGATCACAAACCAAAAGAAAAACCAATGTCTGTAGTAATTACAACAGACGAAGAAGCTCCTACTACATTTACGATAGGTGAAGGGTCTATTATCTCATCCCCTATGGGTAGTGAAGATATCACTATAAACACAAGTGACGGAACAGTTACGTTATGACAATAGCACTGATCACTGATCAGCATTTAGATGGTAGAAAAAACTCTCAGGCTTTCTGGGAGTTTTTCATGAAGTTCTATGATAATGTATTTTTTCCTACGTTAAAAAAACGTAAGATTAAAACTATCATAGATCTTGGTGATACTTTCGACAATAGAAAATCTATGGATCTTAATTCTTGGTATAGAATGAAGACTCAATATTTTCAAGTGCTTGCTGATATGGGTATTGAGATTCATATGCTAGTTGGAAATCATACTGCATATTATAAGAACACTAATAAAGTAAACACACCAGATTTATTATTAGATGGTTTTGACAATATTCATACTTACGATGAAATAACTGATGTAGAGATAGAAGGAAGAAAGTTTACAATGCTTCCTTGGATTAATCCTGAGAATGAGGATCATGTCAGGAAACACTTAGATTCTACAGATTCAGAAGTAGTTTGTGGACATTTAGAACTGAATGGTTTTGCTGCAATTCCAGGCCATTACTTTGAAGGTGGTGGATGGGATAGAAGATCTTTTGCCAAATTTAAAAAAGTATATTCTGGTCATTTTCATTTTCCATCTGAAAAAGGAAATGTAAAATATCTTGGCAATCCTTACGAAATGTTTTGGAATGACTGTGGTTCTAAGAGAGGATTTCATTTATTTGAACCTTCTACACTAGCTTTAAAATTTATTGAAAATCCATATACTATATTTAAAAAAATATTTTACGATGAAGATACATGGAACAATAATAATTTTAATGCAGAAGATTACAAAGATTGCTTTGTTAAACTAATTGTTGTTAATAAAAATAATTCTATCTGGCTTGACAGAATCATTGAAAGATTGTATGATAGTGGTATTCATGATCTAAAAATTATTGACGATACTGTCATGGATCAAGAAGAAGTTGGAGGTGTAGAACACGAAGATACCTTAACAATTCTAAATAAGTATATAGAGCAAATGGATGATAAACTCGACAAACCAGAATTGAAGAGTATTATGAAGTCTATTTACTTAGAAGCTTGTGAGGCACAATAATGTTTATTCTCACTATCAAAGACCGAGCTAACGATGGTGCTTATGCTGTCGAGAAAAAAGACGGTTCAAAGATTCTTCAAATTTTTGAAGAACAAGACGATGCGGAAAGATATGTTATGATGTTAGAAGACAATGGTTGTTCTAATATGTCTGTATATGAAATTGAAGAAAGACAAGCTATTGCAGCATGTGAAAATTTTGGTTATAATTATGCCATAGTGTCTTCTAATGACTTTGTAATTCCCCTAAGCGAAAAGCATGATTTTATTTGAGCAAATAAGTTATAAGAATTTCCTAGCATCAGGTAATACTCCAATCAGAATAAATCTTTCAGACAATGACACTACATTGATTGTAGGTCAAAATGGTGCTGGAAAGAGTACAATTATAGAAGCTATAGTATTTGCTTTATTTAATAAGTCTTTTAGAAAAATTAATAAATCACAACTAGTCAATAGTATCAATGAAAAAGACTGTGTTGTAGAAGTAGAATTTAGTATAGGTAGAAACAAATATAAAGTTATTCGTGGAATGAAACCAAGTCTATTTGAGATTTGGTCTAATGGCAAAATGCAAAATCAAGACTCTCATGTCAATGATCAACAAAAGCATTTAGAACAAAATATTTTAAAATTAAATTATAAATCATTTACTCAAATTGTAATCTTGGGTAGTGCTTCTTTTGTGCCTTTTATGCAACTGTCTGCTCCAAACCGCAGAGAGATCATAGAAGATCTTTTAGACATTCGTATTTTCTCTACAATGAATGTGTTATTAAAAGATCGAGTCAAGGTTGCTGCAGAAGAATATAAAGACAATAGTAAAGAAGTTGACTTCTTAAAAGAAAAAGCAGAAATGCAGCAAGACCATCTGAAAAGATTAGAGAAGACTGCTATGAAAACTGTAGAACAAAAACAAAAAACAATTACTAAATTTGAAGGAAAGAATATAGTTTTAGAAAAGGTTATCAGTGAATTACAAGAAAAAATTGAAACCTTTACAGACTTAGATAACTTAAAGATAATTAAGGATATTAAAGCAGTTGAGAAAAAAATTACCACAAATACAAATTTAATAAAGAGAACGGAAAAAGAAAAAATATTTTTTGAGACACATGATGAGTGCCCAAAGTGTACTCAATCAATTACAAAACAATTAAAGAAGTTTCATATAGAAGAAAACCAACAAACAATTAATACATCTGAAGATTACTTACAAGAATTAGATGATGAGATCACTGTATTAAATAAAGATCTACAAAGAATTGCAGACAATAATGCTGAAGTATCCTCTTATAATTTTGAAGTAAAATCAAAGTTGAATGAGATGAGAAAGAATAGTAATATTATCAGAGAGATTCAAGGAGAGATTGATGACTTACAGAGAAATACAAATGATATTGATTGTGAAAAAAAGAAACTCACAGAGATAGCTACTAGAGGTATTACACTTCACAAGAGAAATAAGAACCTTAAAAAAACAAATGAAAACTATGCTTTAGTTACAAGTTTGTTAAAAGATACAGGTATTAAAGGTCATATTATTAAAAAGTATTTGCCTGTTATGAATCAGTTGATTAATAAATATCTGAAAGATTTAGATTTTTATGTCAACTTTACATTAGATGAAGAGTTTAATGAAAGTATTAAATCTAGATACAGAGATGATTTTACTTATTCATCTTTTAGTGAAGGTGAAAAAATGAGAATTGATTTAGCTTTGATGTTTACATGGAGATCAATAGCTAAAATGAAAAACTCAGCAAATACAAATTTATTAATCTTGGATGAGGTATTCGATTCATCACTTGATGTATCTGGTACTGATGAGTTTTTAAGAATCATTCGAGGTGGACAACCAGACACAAATATTTTTGTTATATCACATAAGAGTGAAGTGCTACATGATAAATTTGATAGGGTATTGAAGTTTGATAAGGTGAAAAACTTTAGTAAAGTGCAGAACATATAAGATATACTAATCAATCAACCCATTGACTAAGCGCTTTGATGGCGTTATAATAGCCATATACACAAGAGGACTTATGAATCAAGGGGTTAAAACCAATCTCGCAAAACTACTTGCTACAGAGAACCTAGTAGTAGAACATGCTAATGTAGAAACAGCATCATTTGATGTTGTTAATAGAGTTTTGACTCTACCTGTATGGGAAGCATCTGAAGATGTATATGATATGCTTGTAGGTCACGAAGTTGGTCATGCTCTTTACACACCAAACGAAAAAATAGATGCTGATATTCCTAGTTCATATGTAAATGTTGTAGAAGATGCTCGTATTGAGAGAATGATCAAATCTACATATCCAGGCCTTATCAAGTCATTTTGTAGTGGTTATAAAGAACTTATCAAAAAAGATTTCTTTGAAATTGAGGGTAAAAATTTAAAAGAATTTAATTTAATAGATAGAATTAATTTATATTTCAAAATTGGTATTGCTGATGTATCATGTATAATTCCTTTTAAAGAAGAAGAAAAGAAATTTATAGAACTAACTAGGAGTGCAACTACATTTGATGAAGTTTGTAAAGTTGCAAGAGACATACATGAGTTTATGCAATTACATAAAACTAAAAAAGAATCAGATGTAGAATTACCTGAGATTCAAATGAGTAGTACAGGTAGACCACAAAATGCTGATGAAACTATAAAAGGATCTCCAAGTAAAGAATCATCAAACGAAGAAGATAAAGAAGAATTGATTGAAGAAACACCTGATCAACTGACTATAGATCCAAAGCAACCTTGGGATTCATTAGAAGACTATCTAGATGAAATTGAAAATCTTCTTAATGATGAAGAAGAAGATGAAGATGATATGGAAGTCAGCACTCAATCATCATTTAATCGTAATCAAAAGAAATTACTTTCTAAGGATACATGGTCAACTGTTACTCCTCCAGAATGTAATTGGGAAGACTACATCACTTACAATGATAAAGTTATAGATGATATGAATTATGCTAAATCAAAACTAAGAGATAAAGTAGTTTTTACATATAGTTTGAATAGTCCTGCTAAAGATCAAAAATTACTTGATAAGTATAATCAAGAATTAAGTGAGTACAAGTTATCTTCTAAGAAAGAAGTTAATTTTCTTGTTAAAGAATTTGAGATGAAAAAATCTGCATCAGCATATGCTCGTTCAACAACTTCTAAAACTGGTGTTCTTGATACAGCAAAACTTCATACTTATAAATTTAATGAAGATCTTTTCAAAAAAGTTTCAGTAGTTCCTGATGGTAAAAATCATGGATTGATGATGTTTGTTGATTGGTCTGGCTCAATGCATAATGAGTTACTTCCAACTATCAAACAACTATTCAATATTGTTCAATTCTGTAAGAAAGTAAATATTCCTTTTGAGGTTTATTCTTTTGTAGAGAATCGTGCTTCTGATCATTATTATGGTGGAAAACAATACAGTAAATGTTCTGAAAAAAATAATACAGTTGCCGTCAATGATTGTTTTCATTTAGTTCAATTCTTTAATTCACAAAGTAAAACTAAACTAGATGTTCAGATGGATGCTGTATGGATGTTGACTAAAATGACTCAGGATAATTTTGTACATAGTGTTGATGGTATGGGTGTATATGAAATGGGTGGAACACCATTAAATGAAACTATCTTTGCAGCGTCTTACTTGTATAAAAAGTTTGTTAAAAATACTAAAGTTGAGAAAGTCAATACAGTATTCCTAACTGATGGAGAATCAAATCATTTAACTGCAAACAAAAGTAGAAAAGATGAAGATGGTAATGAGTGGACTTCAAGATCTCACGTTGGAAATAGTGGTAGTTCAGTAAATTTCAATGATCCTAAGAGTGGTTATCAACAACATAAATTGGTAGAACCAGGCTATGATTCTTGGTCAGCAAGATCATTTGATGTTACCAGTAAACTAATTCAATACTATCGTTGGATTACTGGAAGTAACGTTGTAGGATACAGATTATGTAATGAAAAACCTGCTTCAATTACAAGATCAGGATCACTTGATAGAGATCAATTTACAAAAGTATGGAAAAGAAATGGATATGTTATAGAAAAGAATCTAGGATACAATGAGTTGTATATAATTAAAATGGGTAAAGGATTTGGCGAAGTTGAAGAGATGAATGCTAATAGTAATTCAACTAAAAGTAAATTGAGAAACGAATTTAAAAAACATATCAAAAGTAAGAGTTTCCATAAGATACTCTTATCTAAATTTGTTGATCAAATCGCTTGACAACGCTAAGCGTTTGAACTATAATAGTAACATACAAAGACAACCCTCATGATCATCACAACTGAAACAATTCTTGAAAATCTGAAGACTCAACACGGCACAACTGTGACTCGTCAACAAATCACTGACACTGCCAAAAAATTAGGAGTTTCTCTTTCTACTGTTCTTAAAAGATTAAAACCATACAAAGCTTCTAGAGGTGTATGGAATCTATCAATTGCAGAAAAACTAGAAAAGAATTTTAAAACCAAAACTGCAAAACCAATGTTAGTAGATTCTTTTGATACTGCATATTTAAATGCTAAGGATCTAGTTCCTGCTAAAGATCCAAACTATGTGCCTTTTGGTAACTTCAATGACATAAAAAAAGTTATTAAATCTGGTGTATTTTATCCAACATTCATTACTGGATTATCTGGTAATGGAAAAACATTCGGTGTTGAACAAGCGTGTGCTCAACTCGGAAGACAACTTATTCGTGTAAACATTACTATTGAAACAGATGAAGATGATCTT
>CENX01050442.1_pt1 | contig 17922 bp, 11 predicted proteins | sample 361321 | NCBI WGS metagenome assembly CENX01 (sample SAMEA2619678, study PRJEB7988) | marine metagenome | isolation source: saline water (ENVO:00002010), including | reverse complement strand
GTGACAAACATGACTGGAACATCGTTTTCTACCGCAAAAGAAACCGCCTTTTCCATTGTTGAGAGAAGCTTTTCCATGGTCCACCCTTCTGCATATTGACGAATTGGGCTGGTTCCGAGGAATGCGGAGGCTTGAATTTGGATTCCATGCTTTTGTTGAAGTTCAACGAGTGGTTCAATATCTTGCATCAGTGTCCGGACTGCGGCACCGGGTCGGATGTTGTAGTCGTTTTCGGTTATGTGCGAGAGCATTGCATCGATGTGGTCAACATGGAGGGGTCCAGCACCCGGAAGTCCTAGATCGACCTTCTGAATTCCAAGTTTTTCCATGTAATCGATCAATTCAATTTTTTGATCAATGGTTGGGTTTCGAGCTGAAGGGCTCTGAAGACCATCGCGCAAGGTTTCATCATCAAACCAAACACCGTGTGGATGATTGTTTGAGTTTCGATTAAACTCGTACTCAATGGTATTCCAATCGTAAATCAATGAACGCTCATCCATAACAATTCACCCACGAGGAAATCCCCCGCACATACCTACCAGACATGAATCATGTTTGAACTCGTCGATTGGAACGTTTCATTCTTCTTCGGAGTTTGAATCGGATTTTGCAGCCTGTGCAGTTTCAAATTCCTCGCGTGAAACAACGCCGTCGCCATCCGTATCCATCGCATCGAACTCGTCTTCCTCGATGAGCTCTGCAGGCAAGCGTGCCGTGAAAATAATTTCATCATCATGTGATTGCTTGTTCTTTGACCGTAATTCCATAATTCGGGTACCTTTGGTTGACTTCCCTGAGGTTTCTTTTGTCTGGTCAACCGCTAATCGTATCATCATGCCTTTTTTGGTTAATACAAACAAATTGTCGCTCATATCAGGGATCCTGCGAACACTAACAAGTTCGTCAGCAACTTCTTCATCCAACTTCATTGTACGAACACCTTTCGCCCCAGGGTTGGTCGAGCGGTATCCATCGGTCATCATCTTCCGGTTACCGTCGTCATCGAACCGTTCATTGCCGTCCTTATCGAGGTCTGGAATCCGTTCCGCAGTACCCAACCGACTTCGCTTCGCCATGCCATACTTGGATATCGTCAGGATTTGTGAGTCATAATCACTCATCGCAAGCATCCCTGCGACAAAACCTCCACCGGAACCCTTGCGTTCTGCAACCTTGATGCCATAAACGCCACCAGATACGCGACCGGAGGTCCGAATCGCATCGCATTTGAAGCGGCTGGCATAACCGGTTGTTGAGATCATGACCACATCATCGCTATCCACACTTTGCTGGACATTGACCAATGAATCGTTCTCAAGCTTAAACCGAAGAGCGTATTTTCCATTTCGGTTGATTCGAACATATTCGTGTAAATCCGTTTTCTTAATCAGTCCTAATTTCGTTGCAAAGAGCAGGAAATATCCCGAAGGAGGCCGCTTTTCGCCTTCCTCAAGTTTGACTTTGAGGCACCTCTCCGTCACGTCATCGACCAATTCCTTCGATATCGGAAGAATACTGACAATGTTCTCATCATCTTGCAGGTTTTCGAGCAGATTTCTGATGTGTGTTCCTCGACTGTGTCGACTACCTTGCGGTATTTCCCAAGCTTTGAGCCCGTAGACACGTCCTAAATCGGTGAAAATCAGCAACCGATCTTTGCTGAAGCAGGTGATGATTGACTGTGGAGAATCTTCGTCTTTCGTCGCAACACCCTTCAGTCCTTTTCCACCTCGGTTTTGAATACGGAAGGTTTCAACTGGAACATGACGGATGTAATTGTCATCGGTGAGCGTGATAGCGATTGCTCGTTCCTCAATCAAGTCTTCTCGATCCATTGAAAGTGGCATCATGTTGATCTCAGAGCGTCGTTCATCACCATGACGCTCAACCATTTGATTGAGTTCTTCCATCAGGATGTTTAATCGACGCGTACGAGAACCGATGATGTCTTGCAAATCTGCAATCTTAATCATCAATTCATCGTAGTCGTTTTGCACTTTCTCGACATCGAGTCTGCTTAATTGGTACAACCGTCGTTCGGCAATGGCCTTGGCTTGTGGTTCAGTGAAGTCAAAGGCTGCAATACCAGGCATCGTTTCATTCCCTTGCAGAACAGATTCGAATTGTTCACGACTGGAGCTTGCCTTTCCAACTGCAATGACGTCATCAATGCGGTCCTGTGCCTTGACCAAACCTTGGAGAATATGAGCACGCGCTTCGGCTTTTTCCAATTCAAACTTAGCACGGCGCTCAATGACAGATTCTCTGTGCTCAACGTATGTGTGAAGCATTGTTGGAAGGGTCAACAAGACAGGTCGTCCATCGAGGATGCCCATCATATTGGCCGAATACGATTCCTGTAAACGACTCGATTTGAACAACTGGTTCAGGACCGCATGAGGGTCTGCGTTGTTTTTGACTTCGATAACAACACGAATCCCTTCCTTTGAAGATTCATCACGAATGTCTCGTATACCGATAACAGAACCTTTGGTAACAAGGTCGGCAATGTGAACAAGCATGTCTGATTTCTTTACTTGGTATGGGATTTCATGAACGATAATGCGCTTTCCTGTCGAATCATCAATCACGTCACAGCGTGAGCGCACGTGGAAACGTCCTTTCCCAGTGGTATACATGTCGATGATTCCATCAATTCCATGAATTGTTGCCCCTGTTGGGAAATCAGGCCCCTTGATGTGCTGCATGTACTCATCGATGGTGACTTGTGGCTTTCCGTTGTTCTCATCACCCTCTTCCAAAATACGTTGAACATGGAGTTCAATGGCTCCGGCGACTTCAGTCAGGTTCTGAGGAGGGATGCGAGTTGCCATTCCCACAGCGATACCGTCTGACCCATTGAGAAGCAGGTTAGGAAGTCGTGCAGGAAGAACGGTTGGCTCCATTTCAGAATCATCAAAGTTCGGTTGGAAATCAACCGTCTTTTTCTCAATGTCTTCCAGCATGTGTTTGGAGATTCGGTCCAGACGACTCTCAGTATATCGCATAGCGGCTGGAGGGTCACCGTCGATTGACCCAAAATTTCCCTGCCCGTCCACCAATGGGTAACGAAGGGAGAATTCTTGAGCCATTCGAACCATGGTATCGTAAATTGACTGATCACCATGCGGATGGTACTTACCCATGACTTCCCCAACCGAACGTGCAGATTTACTGAATTTTTTATCGGCTGTGTGTCCGCCTTCATGCATGCCATACAGCACGCGTCGATGGACCGGTTTGAGGCCATCGCGAGCATCGGGCAATGCACGTCCGATAATTACAGACATAGCGTAATTGATGTAGGATGTTTTCATTTCATCGTTGAGTGAGCGATTCAATACCGTCCCTGTCTCAACAATTTCATCAGTCTCAGGGTTCTCTTCTTCAGATGTCAAGGTTCGTCACCTCCTTTGCGTGGCGTTCGATAAATGCACGTCGATCGGGTACGTCTTCTCCCATGAGAATCTCAAACATCCGATCACTGTCTTCTGCATCCTTCACCGTGACTTTGAGCATGGTCCTCGTCTCCGGATTCATGGTTGTCTCCCACAGTTGTTCTGGGTTCATCTCACCAAGACCTTTGTATCGTTGAACACCAATTTTCGCATTCGGATTATCCCCTCGAAGTTCTTCGAGAATAGCATCTCGTTCTTCATCAGTAAAGGCGTATTTACTCACTCGACCTTTTGATAATTGGAACAAAGGAGGTTGTGCAATGTAGACATGACCCCGTTCAATTGCAGGTCGCATGAATCTCCAAAGGAACGTCAGCATAAGCGTTCGAATGTGAGCACCATCAACGTCAGCGTCTGTCATGATGATGATTTTGCTGTAGCGTAGTTTTTCAGTATCAAAACTGCCCTCATCCTCGCTGTTGTTACCTACACCTGCACCAAGTGCACGAATCATGGTTTGAATCTCTTGATTTTGGAAGACTTTTGCTGCATTGTGCTTTTGACGCTCAACGTTGAGAATTTTACCTCGCAATGGTAAAATTGCCTGAATACGCCTGTCTCGGCCAGTTTTTGCTGAACCGCCGGCAGAGTCACCTTCCACGAGATAAACTTCGCATTCGCTTGGGTCTCTCGATTGGCAATCCGCAAGTTTCCCAGGCAGCCCCCCTCCTTCGAGAACGCCTTTTCGGCGAGTTAAATCCCGGGCTTTTCGCGCTGCTTCTCGAGCCTTTGAAGCAAGAAGTGCCTTTTCCACAATCAGTTTTGCAACAGCAGGATTCTCCTCAAAGAATTCCCCTAACTTGTCATAGACAATCGTTTGAACAATTCCTGTCACTTCGCTGCTGACAAGCTTGTCTTTTGTTTGAGAAGAGAAAGATGGGTCTGGATGTTTCACACTCACAACCGCTGCGAGCCCTTCACGTACATCATCACCAGAGAGGGAGTCGCCTTTGAGTAAATTCTTTTTCTTTGCGTAGGAATTGACGGAGCTTGTCAACGCTGTTCGAAGACCGGACATGTGCGTTCCTCCATCTTTGTTCCGAATGATGTTCGTGTAACAGCGAATTGATTCGCTGAACGCATCGGACCACTGGAGGGCGACCTCTACCTCTACCGGTCCTTTCTCGATCTCTTTGTCTCCGGAGATGGTTATGACATCGGAATGCAAAACCTCCCTTCGCTCGTTTAACTGGCCGACGTACTCCGTTAGACCACCCTCGTAGAGATGTTCGGTTTGGTGAGGTTCATCGCCGCGCTCATCGAGAATTGTAATCCTTAGTCCTGCGTTGAGAAACGCTGTTTCACTTACCCTGGTTTCGATTTCCTCAAGGTTGAATTCAACCACTTCGGTGAAAATGGATAGGTCTGGTTTGAACGAAATATGGGTGCCCGTGTCATCGCATGTTCCAATCTCCTTGAGCGATTCCACAGGAATTCCCGCTTCATATCGCTGGAAATAAACAACACCATCTCGATGGATCGTCATCTCCATCCATTCAGAAACCGCGTTAACAGCAGACACTCCAACACCGTGTAAACCCCCTGAAACTTTGTATGAACTGTTGTCGAATTTTCCTCCTGCGTGGAGTTTAGTCATAATGACCTCGGCTGCCGAAATCCCAAAGTCATCGTGAATGCCAACTGGAATCCCTCGGCCATAGTCACGTACTGAAAGTGAATGATCTGCATTGAGCACGATGTCAATTTGTTTTGTGTGGCCTGCGAGATGTTCGTCGACAGAATTGTCCACAACTTCCCAAATGCAATGATGAAGAGCAGAGCCATCATGAGGGTCCCCCAGGTACATTCCTGGCCGTTTTCGAACAGCTTCAAGTCCTTCCAGAACTTGAATACTCGCTGCATCATATCCTTCTTCCATTTAGTCATCACATCCAGTCAAAATTTAGGCGCTGTCGGCCGTTTAACAAAGCAGCACTTCCGCCATCCCTCTAACTGTTAAACATGCTTGACGAGAGGGTATAAACCTAACCCTGAAGCAGTCTTCTGTGATGCGTTTTTTCAATGTAAAATATGGCTCCAAGCCCCAAGAATTTGGGGTGGAAAATCCATGAGTACCATCCGTGAGCGTTAAGAAGAAGACGAAGGTCGGTTGAGTCATGCCTGAACCGACCATTTGCGTAGCACTCGACTCCACGAACGTTGATGACATGGTCGATGAGGCTGCTCGAGCATCAACTGCAGGTGCTGACCTCGTCGAAGTCCGATTTGACCGACTCTACCTCACAAAGCCAGAACCAGTCGTTATTGAACAAGAGGACGGCGAGTCAAAGAGTGTTATGCCACCAGAGGCTGAATGGCCAATCTCCGATGCTTCATCCATTGACGCAGAACAGACCATTCAGAAACTAAAGGATTCAATTGCTGTACCAGTAATTTTCACTGTCCGACCCCCAAGAGAAGGTGGGTTCTTCCCAGGTACAGAAGAAGAGCGAATAACAATCCTCCAACAAGCCATTGATTCAGGCGTTAGCTGGATTGATTTGGAATCCTCCATCGAAGAAAAATCCGTTGAGGAGTTGATGGCCGCTGCAAAGAAAAAGGGCTGCAAAATTGTCTACTCAAGCCATGATATTAACGGCACACCAAATTCGGAAGACATCGCTTCCTTTGTCCGTGACAACGGCGAGAAGGCAGATCTTGTCAAGTTCTGCTCGACGGCGCATTCACATTTGGATGCATTGCAAATTGTTGATGCAGCCATCGAACTCAAAGGAGAGGGCGTTGATTACAGCGTTATGGCTGTCAACAGTGGAGGTGATTGGGCTCGCATCCACGCACCAATTCTGGGCGTGAGCATGGTCTATGCAACCATGTCAATGGAGCATCGTATCAGCGACAAAGGCCTCATCAACGTTCGTGATTTGCGAGACGCTTGGACACTTCTCGAATATTGAAGTGGACTTCGATTACTGATTCAATGAAGGCATAAGCTGCTTTTCTGTTCCCACTTGTGGCTCAAGACCTGCGTTCATGTAACGCCGATTGATCAGAACCGGGGCGAGCATAATCGACATAAAGAAAACAAAGAACGTTATCGATACCGTCCAGTTCGGCAACACGATGGATCGTTCAACCGTTGAAATCGATACATCCGCAGCAAGAATCTTGTCCTGAACTCCAGCATCACCTCTTCGAGAATTGTCCCATGCATCGACGACGATGAAGAACTCCTGATAGGTCGTACCCGAAAACAACGATGAGTGTACCTCGGGGCCATCCAATGAAACGCTCATTACAACCGAATCTGTATTTTCATACGCATGGACGTCCCTGTACGTCTTCCACCCTGTCACATCGAATGCGGCCCACTCAGGGGATACGTCCGTAACAAATTCATCCTCACTGAGACTTTCACGATTAAACCAATTATCGAAATCCTGACTGTGCATTCGGTCATAGGACCACTCATAGTTATCGTACTGAGAGGTTGTCATGAGGTACACATCAGCGCTTGCAGGTACTGTTGAATTGGCAACTATACCTTGGATTTCGACGCAGATTGTGGTTCGATAATCACTCGATAGATTGACTCTTAATGCACCAGCGCTGTCGTTTCCTACCAACATGGTTGTCGCAATGTTTGTCGTAAGCCTGTCCACAGGAACTGGGGAGTGATAGGATTGATACATCCATGGTTCCTCAGGCGATAACGCTGGATTGTAAGCTTCCTCATTCGATTTGGCTGGTTCGGAACTGTAGCCATTTCCACGGCCATCATCATCCCAATCATCTTCAAAAAAAGGATCCCACCAGTTGCTGTTATGAGGAACTTCGGCATGTCTCGATAGGGTCTCATTCCAAGCGATTTGGGAGATCTCTCCTTTGCAGTCATCGATTGCTGCCGAGACAAATCCATTGTTCGAGGAAAAAACGCCTCCCACAAGAGGTAGAAGCAATATGGTAAGCAAAACAGCCGCGCGCCTCTGCAACATACCTTCACCCCTCAGGACGTAGTCGGCACGGAGGTTCTTGAGACATTCGTTCATTCACGCCTTCGCAACGGTCGGATGTAACCACTTTCATCGCTTCTTCGCTCTTGTTTGGAGAGAATTTTCGGTGCAGGCGGAGGCAAGTGATGATCCATTCCGAGCAGTCCACCGTCATCAGCATGCTCTACTTCATACGTCTCAGCATTCTGCTTTGCCTCTTCTTCGGTCTCATTTGGCTGACGCATGACCAGCCAACCGAGAATAAGTGCTGCGAGAATCAACGCAATGAAACCAAGAGCGTCGCTTCCAGCATCAGTCATCCAAGACTTCCACTCATCCCAACTGAAATCCGACAAGGAGGGGTCAGCATCTTGTTCGGGCAGGATTGTAACGTCTGTTTCAGACTCATCACATAGACCCATTCCGTCACAGACTCTTACCCGAAGAATCGCTTCACCAGGATCTTCCCAAATGAGGGTTTTCAGTGTAGCAAGGTCTTCATTGGAAGTTTCCCAATCGTTGTCAAGGATACCATCTTCGTCCTGGTCGGTCAAGAGATCTTGCTCCCACTCGATGACGAGATCGTTGCTGATTGTCTCCGAACGATCTGAGTTCGAACCATCCAAGACATCAATGTCTCTATAAAACACGAGATCTGCGAGCGATTCTGCGTCAGAAACATTTACGATAACTGCGATGTTAAAGTCCTCATATATTTCGTCAGGGACATCAATGCCGCTGATCTCTGGAGGAGAATCAATGTGAATGTTGAATTCTGCTCGAGTAACATCACCCGTACCGAATGCATCTCGAACGGTGAGCTTAACCGTGTAAAGACCCGGACGCTCATATGAGTGCCAAGGCATTGGGTCATGTACAATCGGGGTTGCGTCACCAAAATCCCAAGTATATTCGACTAGGCCGTTCCAATCAGGAGATTCTTGTTCGAGTGGGACGTACTTGCCCTCGAACTTTTGATCACCATCTCGGGTTCCACTGGAGTCAAAATACAACATTGCGCCGGGTACTGCAACATTGACTCCATTCTCATCAAATGTTCTGGACCATTGATCTGGTAACCCGTTTTCAGGGAACACGTCACTGTCCATTAGTAAGTTGCAAGATTCTTTTTGCGTTTCAAGATCACATCCGGCTCCAAGCCAAGCATCCAAGATTTGCAGTTGGATAATTGGAAGCGGATTCGCAACAACCACAACGATGACTTTGGGACTGCTTTGGTCACCGTTTTCATCGGTGACAATAAGTTGAACCAGTTGCTCACCAGGCTCGGTAAAGGAGTATGCAGGCAAGGTTTTGTCGCTAAATGTACCATCTGGGAACGACCAGTTGAATGTCAAATCATTGTATGTACCGGTGGTCCCATCAACATCAAAACTTGTTCTACCATCGAACGTGTACGGGACGTTAACTCCTGCTTCATCGACAAGGAAATCGATTTGCGGGGCGCCGGTTGCTCCAGATTCTTTGACGATGTAGTTTGCAACCGGTAGTTGGTTAATGACGATAACCTGAAGCTCAGCGACAGAAATACCACCGTCTTCATCGGTGACAGTGACACTGACGTTCTTCGTACCCGGATTGTCCCAAGCAGGTGCTGGATACAAGGTTGCAGAGGTAGTGGATGAGAACTCATCGCCTCGGTCAACATCGACACCGTCCAGATTTACTCCCTCTTGGAAGACCCAACTCAGGGAGAGATTCTCTCCATCGTCGTCTGTGAAAACATCGGGCATCAGCAGGGGCGTGTAGGTATAGGTAGTGAGTACGTCAGAGAATATCTGGTAGGGCAGGCGGTTGTTAACGACGATCTCGATTGTTTTCTGACCTATGTTAATCCCGTCTGAGACGGTGAGTGTCAAGATATAGGTTTGATTCGGACCAACAACGTCGCCCCATTCATGATTAGCAGTGTAAAGCCCTGTCCCAGATGTGACTGGAGAACCGTCTCCCCAATCCCATTCAAAGTCAAGATTCTCCAACGGCACGTTGTCGGCTGTTTGATATGCGGAGAATATGATGCGTTGGTTGGTAAAAATCTCAATCCTGTCTGCGACGACGTTGTTGTTCACCGTGATGATCGGAATCGGCTGTGAATCATCTGTGATGTTGATTTGATTGATGCTCACGTCCGACCATGTACCTCCGATGTCCATGATTCGCAGCGTCGTGTTGTAGACCCCTGCTTCGGAGAAAGAGCGAAGTGGTGAGCGTAATCCAGAAGTCATGTTATCGTCAAAGTCCCATGCGTATGCAACGGGCTGGTCGAAGTATGGTAGAGTGTTGTTGTCGAGGGAAAGACCCCATGCGTCAAACCCATCTCCAGTGAACTGGATTTTCTCGTATGTTTGACTCGTGTTGGTCGAAACAGAAGCGTTCGCAACCGGTGCCATGTTGGTCAATGCCTGAGGCGCTGTTGTTTCGGAGTCGAGGACAGCTCCGAGCATGTTTTTCATTGTGAACTGAACGGTGTATTGGTCGTCCTTGTTTGCAGTAAAATAAACGCTGTCAGGAACATGGACACCACCGCCAGCTTGGACACGGGTGGAAATAGCATCGACAACGGTTCCATTGCTGTCTCGGATGAGTGCATCAACATCCAAATCCTCAAAGAAGGCGTTTGAAAGGATCGAGTAGTTTACTTGTACAGTGTCTGGAGATCCATCACCGTCCCTGTCTCCGAGGGTTGTTCCATTGAGCATCATCGTAGCTGGTGAGGTAATTCGTGCAGCTTCAATATCAATCGTTCCCTGCGGGTATGAAGGGCCACAGGATGTATAATCGCAATCGGCTACTGTGCTTGCGTACCATACGATTGCATAGACCTCATCGGTAAGGTTTCCAAACCCTTGGATTAAACCTGTCGCAACGTTACTGTTGAAATCCAGATCTTGTGTAGTCCACAAACCGTCGGCTGTTGATTTGTACACAAGCACACCATCAAAGTTCGACACATCGGAAGTTACTCGCAGTGTTAGAGGCGCTGGAGAGGCTGCTCCTGGGGTGAATTTGAACGAGCGAATGCCCCATCCTTCCATTGTGTGGCCAGTTGAACTCCAAGGTGTCGACCAGTCCGAGTTGGTATCTGCGGGTGTAATGCGGCAAAACGTGGACCCTCCGCACGAGGGATTGAGATCAAGGTTCGAGAAACCGTAGATTCCTTGGTCTGAATCTATGGTCGCTGCAATTGAGAAATTCGCAAATATTTCACCCATGGTTCGTCCGATTTTCCCGGATTGTCCAGAGACGGGAGACAGCGCTAAATTTTCAACACCGAGACCTCCGGTGGCTGAATCTTGAACCAGTTGGCGAACAGCCGGGCCACCACCAAGATGGTCCGCGAGGTACATCGTGAAAATGAATCCTGCTCCGTAATCGCCGTTCCTTTGGTTCCACCATCGGACACTGAGGTCCGATTGTTGGGTCCAGCCGTTCAAATGGCCTGCAAGTGTACCGTCTGCTCCGAAGCAGAGGTAAATTGCAACATCGGCATTTCCTTCATCCAGCCAGAGATTTTCGTACGGGTCTTGCGCATTGTGAAGCAAGTGTTGCAATTCGTGAGCAATAATCGACTTGCCCCATGCGAGCGTTATGTCGGCGAAATCAATGTACACAACTTCACGGGTCGCCGCAGTTCCTGGGGAGAAATAACCACCAATGTTGAATGCGCCGTCGATGTCGTAAATTACGATTTCAACTTGACAGTTGTTGTCGTTGTCTGGCGGAGCAAGCCCACGGCCGTCTTGGTAATCTTTTCCGAAATAGGTTGTCATTGTTGGATAAATGGTCTGATCCCAAGTTGATGCAAGGTTTTGCAGCACCGTTGAGGAAAGTGTGCGACCAGATTGGACGAGGAAGGCCACGGTTGCAGTGGTCTTAGCGACGTACACACCGGTCGAGCCTCCAGAAATCGGCACCGTCAGCGTATCGCCAACAACGTGCTGTGAGCAGGTTGAGCGAGCCATCGAAGGCTGATATCGGATATCGTCAACACCCGGGCGACCTTCGTCAACCCAAGCCTGCTTGATGAACGATGTCGCAGAAACCACAGGTTGGCCTTCATCAATCAACAGATACTGCGAACCTGTTTCAACATTGAAATCAGCCAGATCGCCGTAGACAACTCCAATGCTTTCTGCGATATTTTCGACGTCGTTCTCTGTTTCATTCGCTGCACACTGAGCAATCACAGACGTCAACATCAGGAAGACGAGAAAGAGAGCCTTAGTAGAGCGTCGTTCAGACATATGTTGTCCTCAATAAAATGTGATGCGGTATCACAATTCGTTGTATCGAAATGAGGTATTTAATACCCCGCATTAGTAGCATCAACATGCTGGAGGGTTATGGATTGAGAACAATTCCAATTCTGTCCGTTCTTCTCTTGGCCTCTTTTGCAGCACCAATGGTGTCCAGTGAATCGGTCTGTACTGCGATTGAGGAACTCGAATTCGATGGTCAGATGGCCAATGCCAGCGTAACAACTCAGGTTGAGTTCGGCCCAAGAGTTCCTGGAAGTAATGCATCAATGGAGCTGCGTGATTGGTTCATGGAAACAAGGCCTGCGTTTGATTGGACAGAGGACCCGCATTCAAGAGGAGGTTACAATCTGACGAATCTTGAAGGTCGGTTGATCCCAGAAAACGTAGAAGAGAACGGTACTGTTGTTGTTCTAGCTGCGCACTATGATTCGAGAGACCGTGCAGAGCGCGATCCCAATCCAAACATGACAGATGTGCCGATTCCAGGAGCAAACGATGGAGGAAGTGGAGTCGCAGTCTTGTGGGAACTTGCTCGGCTTGTTCCCTCGATGGGGCTTGAACACGAGGTTTGGATTCTTTTAACCGATGCTGAAGATCAAGGACCGGTGCCATCCATGCTTGGAGCGAAAGCATGGGCTGAAAACATATCCAGTGAAGACATCGACCGCATTGATGCCTTCCTCCTCGTCGATATGATTGGGGATGCGGATTTGAAGATTTATCGAACATATCCACCGTATTTGGATCATCAAGGTGGGAACCGTTTATGGAGCGCTGTAGAACAATTGTCAGGTCCACTCGGCCTTATGGACAACATCACTGATTGCAGCGGTAAACCGGGACTTGATATCGTTAACTTTACCCAAACGGATGGTGTCATCGATGACCATGTTCCGATGCTCGAGGTTGGAATTCCGGCAATCGATTTCATCGATATACGATACGGAGAGAATGCGACCAAGTGGGAGGGTTATTGGCACACTCACGAAGATACACCCGACAAGGTTTCAGACGAATCTCTTGCTCACATTGGGCGTCTGATCGAACTTGGTCTACGAGAAGGGTCTTGGCTCGACAACCAGCAGAATGAGACCAGTGTTGATTCAAGTGCAAACGAAGAGTCTGTCCCTTCCTTCAGCCCGCTTTTTACGGGAGGAATCTTTACCATTATTGCCCTCATAATGCTTGTATTCATTGGGTTGCATGAAAGCGTGCGTTTGAAACGATAGGTCTTCGTGCGCGGATACACTGGGGAAATATCTTTTTCGCGCACCAGTTCGATTTCGGGGGCTTGCAATGGACATAAACGAACGACGTGAAGCGCTTAGAGCACGTGTTCGGGAAAAGCTACACGGTGAAGAAGAGGACGATGAACTCGTTGTTCAAGAGACAGAAATCGTGGCTTCAACAACCCAAGGCGAGGAGCTTCTTCTTATCGATGAGAGCACCGGTCTGCTCACTCTCGCCTCATCTCTGATCTTCATAGGGAGCGTGCTTGGTATCATTACTGGACTGCTTTTGCTGCAGGGAAATCCAGCTGAATTGTTGAACAGTTCATTGGAACAAGAGAGCGTTGTCGACGTTTATGGAATCGTTTTAGAGGCTGAATCGGGTGACGCAATGGAGGGAGTGACCGTTGAACTCGTTGATGAAGAGACAAACACCACCATCCTGCCAACTGAAACCAATTCATATGGGTACTATGAATTCAAAAACGTCGTTTCGAAAACTCACGTGCTCCGTGTTTCATTTGATTCGTACCTCACAGTTGAGCGGACCTTCACGCCAGAAGGAGCTACTCAGACTCCATTTACGCTTACGAAAGGAAACGGAACAGCAACTCCGGAGGACTTCACACTCTCAGACTCTGGTTGGTCACTCGAAAATGCAGTTGCACTTTCCACAGGCATTGCACTTGTGACAATTCTTGCAGGAGTTGTTGGAATCAATGCAGCTTACGGTGCACGGAGGGGGAAAAACTACCGGAAAACGCAATACTTTGCAGGATTTGCACTCTTTAGTCGTGGATTTATTGTTTTTGGACCGTTTCTGATTCTTTGCGGAATGGGATTAATGATTCTCGCTCGTGATGAATTTCAGGACGATGAGGTGGAGTAATGTACCTCATCACCGTTGAAGGTGGGGATGGTTCAGGCAAAGGCGAGGCCGTCCGAATCCTCGCTGAACTTCTCGAGTATTACCCCTTCAATGAAGTTCATCGGACCCATGAACCACGTCGTCATAGCGACCTCGGAAAATTGGCTCTCGAATCCGTTAAAGTCGGAGATAAAACTCCACTCCAAGAAGCGGGATTGTTTGCCGCCGATCGGCTTGATCACTCACACACGTGGATTAAGCCACGATTGGAACAAGGTGAGGTTGTTGTTTCTGATCGCAACATCCACTCGTCCATTATTTACCAAGGCGTGGTTGGAGAACTTGGTATTGACACGGTTTGTAAGGTCAACTCAGCATCAATGATTCCTGATCTCGTGGTCTGGATTGATTGTGACCCAAACCGAGCCATCGAACGAATCAAGCATGCGACTCTACGAATGAGCAGCGATAAACAAGAGTACTTTGAAACACCTGAGATCCAGAAAACCATACGTCAAGGATTTAATGACCTGTTCACAGGTACCGTAAAAGTAGCTCCACCGTTCGATAAGTGTTGCATTGTTGGGCCAATCTTGAACGAGGGAGGTTTGGACGAACTTCGGCAGAAATTGCGTTCGGAACTGCGCTCATTTTTCAATCGTAGGCCAGTACCCCTAAATGTTGATCCAGATAAAGTGGATAGATACTTACTCAATAAATTGGCCCATGATGTCCAACAACAAACCCGTTTACCTGGAGCGCCCATGGAACGTACATCCGTGCACATTGGTTGGTTGAGCGGACGTTCCCCTGCTCAATGGATGCAAAGCGCTGAAGACGAATGGGATTCAAAACGAGCAAAGGCATCGGATGTACCAAGCAATCCCCTTGCGCGATCGAGTTGGTCGATTCTAGGAACGTTATCATTGATGGCAGGATCATGCGAGATTCCACGCTTGCACAAATCACTCGGCCCTCATCGAATGGTCACACAACGACATACGCAGAGACTTGTCAAGTGGCTCGAAGAAGCAAATTGGATTCACAGGCAACAAAATCACATACCATTCGCTGAAGGACAGGTGTTCAAACTACGTGATGCATGGATTGGTTTTGCAAGATTGACCTTGGCAATGTGGCCATTTCGCGTACTTATGTCCACATGGAGGAGAAACAACCCAGAGAAGGCTTGGGAAAAGGCGCTTGAAGATGTTCTCCAGCAGAACACTGCGCAGGTCAACAAAGCTGTCGAGAACACCATTGAACGCTTGAAAATATTGACCAGTGGTCATGAAAATTGCCCTGTTCCGGAAAATGCTGAACAATTGGTGGTGTGGTGGACAATGCCGCCTCCTGATCATTCCTCTTCTTGAGGCGGTCTCTGGAATCGTACGTTTCCTGGTAGTTGGACTTGTCCTGGCCCACTAAATTTGTTTGGCCTGGCACTGTAGGCGGCAGCGAAAAAGAGTCCGAGTCCAAAGCCAAATGGTATACCCGTAGCCAATCGGAGGAATGCTGTGGATTCACGATCTGTGAGAAGTTGGGTAAATCCATCCAATGCCAACGGAACAACGCAGATGAGACCAACAGCGATGAAAACCATGGTTCTGCGATTTGAACGGTAAACGGGTTGGAGTCTGTCATCTGGTAGAATTGACAAAAATGTATCTCTGATTGTCCAACGGTTAACACCTCGCCTTGAGTAAATGAAGCCGCCCAAAGCAAGCCCTGCAAATATTCCGACATCTCGTACACAGACAGGCATTTGATTCCCATTAACTACCCACGATCGTTCGTGTTTGTTGTGACAATTCAGGTCGCCAAACGCATAGATTGATGCACTGTAAATATTCAAATCCGTCCATGTGAAGTTGTACTCGTTTTCCTTATGGAAATCCAGCACATTGGCTCGGCCAGAGAGTTCGCCAATTGTACCCGATTCAACAAGCGCAGGCGCTAGGAAAAAAGAAGCGAGGAAGAAAAAGCTGATTCCACCAATCCATAGGCCAACCTTTTGGTCCCTTGTTCTGGACTCGAGACCGTTTCGCTCCATGGGTTTACTAGGCCAAAGAATGTTTTAATTTTTATTTATCGACGGGTTCTTTTCATCAAACTCCATGCAACGGTTATGGCGGAGGCTTCAACTGAACCCGTTGGTTTGTGGCTCGGACTGCAAGCAGGCGCTTTTTTAGGCCTCTATTTTGGGTTCAGTCTTGCTCTTGTATCTGCGTTAACAAACCCTGAGGAGTTGTTGCGAATCGTCTATCTCATCACCTTTTTCCCGCTGGTGGGTGGAATTCTTCTCGGTCCTTTTTTAGCAAAAAGAGAGCGTCCCGTCGCATCCAGCACGCCTCCGATTCAGCGCACATTGGAAGCCTTGGATGGGATGGATGAAGGTCGGGGGAAATGGAGAGCTCTCAGCCATGTACGCAGCGATGGGAGAACGGTTCGAATCGACCTTCATGACTCAAGTCGAGTTGAGGAAATTCTACGCCTTACAACCCCTCTGACAAATGAGTTTCCGATTCGATACATGGTTGGACGAGGTGTTGGCGGCAGCAGAGAACCTGAATTACGAGCAAACGTTCTCTCCATTTTGGATCAAGCGTTTCCAAAAACGCGCCAATCAAGGTATACTTCAGCGATCGAAATTGCACCCGAGTTGCCCGAGAAATTGCGGAATCAGCGCAAACGAGTCAACATGCTTCTTGCGATTTTTTTGCCGATTGCAAGCTTCCTCGGATGGCTTGAAATGAGATAAACGGTCTGTCGATTCACTTATTTTGAAGAACACTGAGTGTTGTTCATGCGGGAGGTATCCTTCTTTTGGCGGAGTGACCGCCTCGAGAGCATCGGTGTCGGCCCCATTCTGAAAATTGCTGACCGCATTGAGTTTCTTTCGTACATCAAACGAGTTCCGAAAGACATCCGATGTTTGTTTAAGTTTCATCTCAAAAAAGGGAAAACGATCGATGACCTTCGAACCGTGGAATCTCTAGAAGTGCTTGAAATCGTTCAGGAATCCGAAGTACCGGATGAAGGTCACCTCGTTATTTGCAAAATTATTCATCCTGTCCCATCTCTCAATGCTCGAACCAACGGAACGTATGCAGTAGCAGGTTCAAAACTCGATGGTGACGGATTGACCTACATTTTGCAAGGGTCGTCGTTGAAGTTACGTCTGTTGTCAGGTGTTCTCCGACTCATGGCAAAACCAGATCGGATAAGTGCCAGGACATTAAAACTCACTCCACAGGACCATGACTCTGTTCTAACCGAAAAGCAGCTAAAACTTGCCAAGTTTGCATATGATCGAGGTTACTATGACCTGCCAAAACGAATCAAGATAACGGAACTTGCAGAGCAACTCGGCCTTGCAAGAGCAACAATCTCAGAACACCTCACCAAGATTGAGGGGATTTTAATGGACGATATGTTCTCGTCGATGACGGATGTTCGTTTGACTGCAGAACAGGCGCGTACAATTGTCGAAACAATGGAAGCAGACATGGACCAGACCGATGCATACCAAATCGAATCCTTTGCAAGTCTGATAAACCGGATTAAGGAAAACATCGATGATGAATCGACGCAGGATAACGAAAATACCCCAGAATTTGATCCGAGCGAACATCCAGAAGAGATTCTCAAACGTATCCAAGAAGACATATCCTGATTCGCTCATGTTTTTATGAGTCAATGTGTTCAGAACCTTATGGAGGAGATGAGACAACTTCTCGATAGGATTTCTGATTCGGGAATTGAAGTCCCTCAACCCGTGCGTGAAGCAATGTATGTGCTTCACCTCGAACAATTCACAACCTACGATTTTGATGGTTTCTTCCACGACCGACCCGTTGTTTTCATGGAAACCGAAAATGGTGGAGTCAAAACCATCTCTGCTCCTCACATGATTGTTACTTTACTTCATCACCTCGAGTTAAAAGAAGGGCAAGAAGTCCTTGTGGTCGGTTCAAAAGGAGGTTATATCGCTGCACTTATAGCTAGCATTGTTGGTGAACATGGTCGCGTCATTCTCATCGACCCTTCGGCTGAAATTGTCCGCCACACTGCGAATGCTCTCGCGGGTTGGCCAACCGTCGACCTCCGGCAAGTTGAATCAATTGATGTAGC
>CENX01008982.1_pt1 | contig 17974 bp, 14 predicted proteins | sample 361321 | NCBI WGS metagenome assembly CENX01 (sample SAMEA2619678, study PRJEB7988) | marine metagenome | isolation source: saline water (ENVO:00002010), including | reverse complement strand
TTACTTTTCTTATTAGCTTTTTTATTTACTCTTCAATCGTGTGATACGGATGACATCTTACCAGCGTTAACGTTGACATCATCATCCAATGAATTAAGTGAAGATCAAGGTATAATAACCATAACGGCATCATTAAATTCTGAATTAGACCAAGAAATTGCAGTTCCTATCTCATTGTCAGGAACAGCAACTTTAAATGAGGACTATATAGCTACAGGAACCTCTATAATAATTCCATCTGGAAATAGTTCAGGTTCATTGTCAATAAGTTCAATGCAAGATGAAGATATTGAAGATATAGAAATAATTATCATCACAGTTGAAACTCAGGATGAAGTGATAGTAGTAAGTTCTTCAATAACAATTTCGATATTAGACGACGACTCGGATTCTGATGGCGACGGAATTAATGATAGTGATGATGATTGTCCAAACGAACCAGGACTTCCAGAGTATAATGGATGTTCACAACCTTTACTTATTATAAATGAAGTACTTTATGATCCACCATCCGGCATCGAAGGAGATGCAAATGGTGATGGTAACAGAGAGGCACAAGAGGACGAATTTATTGAGTTTGTTAATTTGGGTGGAGCCCTTGATCTTTCAGGGTATACAGTCCACGATAACGCACAGGAGAGACATGTATTTCCTCAAGGAACAATAATTCCCTCAGGTGGTGTATTGGTTTTATTTGGAGGAGGAAATCCAACAGGAGCTTTTGGTAATGCAATTGTTCAAACTGCATCTGCTGGGATCTTAAATATGAACAATGCTGGTGATTTTGTTACAGTATACAACTCAAATGGAGAAGTTGTTTTGACATTTGATGTAGAACCATTGTCAAATAACCCTGATGAATCTTATACCCGCTATCCAGATCTTAATTTAGAACCTGACGATGATGGTATTCTTTTCTATCAACATGCAGGAATTGGTGAAGCCCTGGGAGCTTTTTTCTCACCTGGTACTAAGATTGACGGAACTAACTTTAATTAAAAAAAGGTATATGAGATTATTTTATTTTATTATTTCTTTTTTCATAGTTAACCTTTCTTACTCTCAAGGTCTAGAAATGCAATCTTACAAATTTGGGGATGGATTAAGATTTGTTGGCGAGTCCGGTCAAAACGTAAGGATTTCTGGCTATGCTCAACCAATGGCTGAACTAAAACAAACCGAGGGTTATGACGAAAGCTCCTCTAGATACAGGATGAGAAGGCTTCGTCTAAGAGTTGATGGACAAACCAAAGACCCAAGATTTAAATACAGATTACAGGTAGACTTAAGTGGAGTTTCAGAAATTGGCGAACTTAATGAAGACCCATTAATGGATGCATACATTGACTATGCTCCAAATAATTCTTTTTCTGTCAAATTTGGACAAAGGACAACATATGCAGATAATCGTGAATTATGGATGAGCTCAAACTCTTTACAATTAGTTGAAAGAAGTAGACTAACCTCTGCATTTGCTTCAATTCGTGAATTTGGAATTTTTGTAACTGGTAGAATAAGATCTGGAAAAGGTTCATTTCTAAGGCCATATTTTGTTTTATCAAATGGTGATGGTAAGAATGTAATGGATAATGATAAAGGAGGTTTAAAAGTTGGAGGCCGAATTGATTATTTACCCTTTGGTTTATTTACAAATATTGGTCAGTTTAGACAAATTGATGTCATGAGAGAACAGGTTCCAAAGCTTGTTGTTGGGGTTCATTACAGTCACAATTCTGGAATGAGTAGTAGACGAGGAAGGTATAGCGGGAGAATTTTATATTTAAATAGTAATGATGAAGAGTCTCTGCCAGATTATTTTAAATATGGCGCAGACTTTCTCTTTAAATATAGAGGATTTTCTGCTCTTGGTGAGTACGTAAAGTCAGCTGCGACTGTACCTACTGATATCACTCAAAGGTTAAGAACTGATGGATCAATTTCAACCACTTTTTTGGTCAACGATATTCAGAATGTTGATGCATATGTTAAAGGCAGAATGATGTTGGGTGAAGCTTTTAACTTTCAGCTAGGGTATTTATTTAAAAATAATTTTTCAATTGACGGAAGATATACTCGCTTGATTGCAGATGAAAATTCCTTTTTAAATAATGCAACTTTTTACAATAGACCAAATTATTACACACTTGGTGTTACTAAGCTTAGCAGAAGAAACTATGGATTTAAAGTGCAGGCTTCGGTAACATACGTTGACGGTAGTTTGGGAATTAATCATGATAACGATTTAAGTACTGACGTTGTATATAATGATGAATTATTATTCAGACTAATAACTACTATTTCATTTTAAAAAAAGTATGTTAAAAAAATTAATTTATCACATATTAATTTTCAACTTTACGGTTGTAAGTGCTCAGCTAAATCAAGAGCCTAAGAATATTACTAAAAAGTTTTTTAGTGAGCTCAATGATCTAGAAAATATAACTCCAGCTTTAAATAAGAAAAAAGGATTTACAAATTATGAGGAGCTTATAGCATACATAGATGATAAAGTTAAAAAGTACCCAGAAATTATTAAATCAAATTTTATTGGTGAATCTCAAAAGGGTAAAAAAATTCCAATCTTGTATGTGAGTAAAAACAGCGATTATGATATTAAAAAACTAAGAGTTTGGATGCAGGGTGGATTGCATGGAAATGAGCCTGCCAGCACTGAATCTCTATTGTATTTAATTCACATAATTTTAGAAGATTCTGCTTATAAATATCTTCTTGATAAAATTGACTTAGCCATTTTACCTATGGCAAATATTGATGGTTTTTTGAAAAATGACAGGTATGCTGCTAATGGTCTTGATTTGAACAGGGATCACACAAAAATAATGGCACCTGAAACTAAAGCATCAAAAAGAGCATTTGCTAAATTTGATCCACATGTTGCATTAGATTTTCATGAGTATAGGCCATTCAGAAAAGACTTTGCTCAGCTAAGTACATTTGGAATATCAAACCCTTATGATATAATGTTTTTGCATACCGGTAATTTGAATGTTCCTGAAAATATTAGGGAAATAATAGATACTTTATTTGTAGCAAATGCTAAAAAATCACTTGATAAATTAAATTTAAGACATAGACATTATATTAAGTCTGAAAAATACAAAGGAGAAATTCATTTCAGTACAGGCTCAAATACTGCCAGATCTAGCTCAAATTTTTATGCATTAAATAATGGTATTGCAACACTTTTTGAAATTAGAGGTGTAGGTATTGGAAAAACTTCATTTAAGAGAAGAATTAACTCAGGTTTGGCTGTAGGATTTTCATTTTTGAAAACTGCTTATGAAAACTCAAATTTTATTTTTGAGCAGATTGATATAGCAAATTCACAATCAAATGATATAGTTTTGCAACATGAGAGATCTATTTATGAAGATATCATAAAAGCAATCGATATCGAATCAAATGAGCTTATTGATTTTACAACTACTATGCACAGCTCCAAAGATTCCTATGCCATTTCAAAAATAGATAGGCCACTAGCGTATATTATCAAGAAAAATAATTATGGATTTATAGAAAAATTAAATGATGTTGGAGTTGATTATATTGAGCTTGAAAAAGATACAATGATTTATTCTGGTGGTTACAAAGTGATTGAATTCAAAAACAATTTTAAAGTATATGAAAAGATGAAAATGCAAAAAGTTGTTACATCAATTCAATACAGCGATAATAAATTTTCAAAAGGAGACATATTAATAAGTATGAATCAAAAAAGATCAAATTTAATTGCGGAATTATTAGAGCCTGAAGCCCCAAACAGTTATGTGAGCTTTGGTATAATCAAGACTTCTCCCAATAAAGAATTACCTATTTACAGAATAAAAAATTTTAATAATTAGAATATGAAAAAATTAATCATTACAACAATAATTTTATTATCAATTTCTTATGTTTTCGGTCAGGAATCTGAAAGGAATAGTGCTAGCTTCAGTCTAGGAGATGGAATTTCCTTTTCATTTAACGAAGGTGATTATGAATTTAATATATATGGTTTTATAAAACCGATGTATATATATAATGATGAAAAAATTTATACTACTGACGGTGAATATTCGAACACATTTAGACAGTTTAAAAGTCAAAACTCGAATTTGTTTTTTACCGGATTCGCTAAAGACGAAAAATTAAGTTTTACAATTCAGATGGATTATAGCTCATCAAATCCTTTGGTCGAAGCCTTTATCGGTTATCACCTAAATGAAAAGACCTCTATATATTTTGGTCAAATGCAGGTAAGCCACAATAATCTAGAAATGACTCATAATGAAGATAGATTAAGGTTTACTAATCGCGGAATTTTGAGTCGTACATACACCGATAATGGTGAAGAATTTGGTTTATTTTTTGAAACCAGTTTTGGTAAATCATTTATTTTTAAGCCAACTCTTGCGATTACATCAGGGGATGGAAGAAATTCCTTTGGGGATGATTCAAGAGATTCAGATAAAGGAGGTATAAAATATGGTTCAAGAATTAATATTTTACCTTTTGGTGATTTTTCAATGGGTAACAGACTATCAACAGTAGATTTAATGCATGAAGAGAAGCCAAAAGCTCAAATTGGTATTGCATATTCCAAAAATATAGGTGCAAGTAATAAGGTTGGAGACGGTCATGGTGATTTTATTCTATACAATGATTCTGGAGACGAGTTGTTCCCAGATTATTCACAACTATTTTTAGATCTCAATTTAAAATATAAAGGCTTTTCTTTAGTTTTAGAGTATGCTGATGCTTTTGCTTCTGGTCTTGATAAAATTTACTCCGACCCAAATGCCTTTAATTTATTAATACCACAACAAATAAGCGAATATTTAGTAGTTGGTGACAGTCAAGGAATTCAAGTTGGATATTTCACAAAAAACGGAATAAGTATAGACTTTATTTTTGAGAACTTAAAACCCGAGTTTGATTCCCATGAAAGTTCCATTCTAAGCAAAACCTCGAATATGGGAGTTGGATTATCAAAATATTTGGCTGGAAATAATTTAAAGATACAAGCAAGTCTGTTCATGACTAGTAATGAAAATTTAAATAACTTAGATGATAATGAATTCATGTCAGGGTCATTTTTGGTTCAAATTGCATTTTAAAAAAATTAATTAGCTTCGCAAAAAATATATCATGAAGAAAATAATAACATTGCTAATATTATTTTGTACCGTAAGTACATTTAGTCAATCAAGTCAGGATCTTTTATCTCACTATAAAAAATACTACAAACAGATGCAATCCCAGGCTGATATTCAGGGTGTCATAAATGCATTAACTCATTTAAATGTATTAGAGCCAAGTCAAGCAAGAAAAGATACTCTGGCAACCCTATATATGAATGAAGGCAGACATGTTGAGGCATTAAATACAATCGGTGTTGAAAAGAATAATTCAGATTCTGATTTAGCTGTACAGGTTAAAGCCTTTTCCCTCAAGGCAATTAATGACATAGAACAAGCAATGGTACATTATGAGGAATTATTCTTAAGAAAACCGAACCCTTTTATTGCATATGAATTGGCAGAAATGAAGATTAGAACAGGAGATTTAATGGGTGCAACAAGAAATATTACATTTGGAATTGCAAATTCCACTGATGATATTGTGAGAAATTATTATGAGACTCAACAGCCTTATTCGGTTCCGATGAAAGCAGCTTTTACTTATTTAAAGGGGCTTGTTAAAATTAATGAGGATAGAGAAAAAAATATAGATGCAGCAATAACTATTATGAATGAAGCTTTAGCAATTGCTCCAAATTTTAATCTAGCCAAGATAAGTATTGATGCTTTAAATGCTCAAAAACCTACTGATCAAGATTAATTTCTTGCTTTTCAATTAATTTATCAATTTGAAAATTTAGATTGGAAAAAGAATTATTGATTTTTTTAACTATTCTAGTTTTGATTACACTATCAATTTCATAGCTTGAAAGCATTGATTCATATTTCATAAAATCTGTTTCTATTACAGTTAGTCTTGATTTTATTTCAGGCCTATTTATAATTTCTGGAATTGAAAATTTCACTCCTTTAAAAAATCTGAGTAAAAACTTTTTGTTATCGATTAATGAACTGAAATCATTGGAATTTAGTTGCTCAATAAACTCACTCAGTTCAAAATAATTTACCCAATTTTGAATTGATGAATAGTTTTTAATATTATAAATAGAATCAAAGTTAGCTTCTAAATAATTGATTTCTTTTGAATTCGAAACTCCTTCTTGAATATCAATTTTTATGTCTTTACATGCATAAAATATAATAAATAATAATAGGAATGGTCTACTTGATATTTTCAAAGCTTTTTGGTTTTCCAATTATAAAGACTACTATTATCAAAATTAAAACAAAAACCTCCCACCAATAAAGGTAAGTTGGCCATTCTCCTATGACTAATGGGTTATCTACCTCAGGTGGCACGTTAACATACATATAGTTAGAGCCAAGAAAGTTATTTAACGGGATTAATATAAACATAAAAATATTTAGAACGCCCCATGTTTTTAACCACGAAAATTTTGTTAGTTTCATACCTAAGTTATTTCTCAAATATATTGGGAATGCTATAATCATTGCATGTTTAAAAAAGAACTGTATGTAGAAGAAGTTATACCCGCCATAATCGTCTATCAAAGGAGTTAGAATAGCTTGTATTCCACCGATTATTCCACAGTAAAAAAGGAATTCAAAAAGAAATTGTCTTTTGTCTTTTGGTATAAACATAATGAAACAGCAAATCAATCCGCTTATTGAGCAGAGATGTACCGGAAGCTCTTTACTTAATTCCCATTTATCTGTTAAGAATAAAAATGAATGATTTATTATAAAGAAACCAATCATCAAATAGGCCAAAATTTTTGCATAAAGTTCTTTCTTATTTTTTGGCATTTTATGACCAACATATAAAACAGCGAAAATCAATGCAATTACACATAAAACTGTTATAACCCAATTTGTTGACATAAAGTCTAGTGTATATTTATTAATGTCAGAGTTTATCATTTATTGAGTTCTTAGTAGAACAGTAAATATAGTAAATTTATAAGACGAAATTAAAAAACAAAAGCCCTCATTAAAGTGAGGGCTTTGTGTGGTACCTCCAGGAATCGAACCAGGGACACACGGATTTTCAGTCCGTTGCTCTACCAACTGAGCTAAGGTACCTTTTGAGCGCGTCAAAGATAGATTCAATTTTGTTATTCCCAAAATTATTTTATAAAAATGCTTTTGTAAATTTGGGTTGTTACAAGATTGTATGAACTTAGTAGTTGACATTGGTAATAATTTTTTTAAACTTGGAATTTTTCAAAATTCTAATTTGATATTTAGCTTTTCTGAAAAAAATGGCGCAATTGATGTAGAAATTGAGAAAATTATTTGTAGATACAGCGAAATAACTAGTGCTCTGATCTCCAATGTTTCTTCTATAAAAATTAATTATATACTCAATAGATTCAATATTAATATTTATGAATTAGATTCAACGTTTATTTTTCCTTTTAAGTTAAATTATCAGACCCCTGAAAGTCTTGGAAATGATAGACTTGCTTTAGCTGCTGCTGCAACAACTTTATTTCCAAACTCTAATAATTTAGTCATAGATGCAGGAACATGTATTACAATTGATTTTATTGATAATAATAATCATTTTTTGGGTGGTTCAATCTCTCCTGGAGTTAAAATGAGATATGATTCACTAAATCATTACACTGCAAATCTTCCACTATTAAAAAATGAAAACAACTTTAATTATCCAGGAAATTCGACAAATGCTTCAATACATGCTGGTATTATTGGTGGAGTTTCTAATGAGATAAATGGGTTTATTAAACAAATAAATTTAAAAAATGAAAAGGTGAATGTTATATTAACAGGTGGAGATGCTAAAATTTTGTCAAAAACATTAAAAATCACCATATTTGCGAATCAAAATTTTATCTTAGAGGGGCTCAATTGCATTCTAAACCTAAATAAAAATTAATTGAACAGAATATTAGCTATACTTTTTTTCATTTTCTTTGCGTGTTATTCGGTAAAATCACAAAATAACACCTCATCACCTTATTCCTTTTATGGAATTGGATCACTTGATTTTAAGGGTACATCTGAGAGTAGAGCAATGGGCGGCGTCAGTGTATACAACGATAGTATCCACATGAATTTTAGAAATCCTGCTTCATACACAGGAAAAAATATGTTTTCATTTAATAATGAAGGAAGACTGGTAAAATTTACTGTTGGATTGGGACATTCAGAAACTGATCTTAAAACTTCATCAAATAGTTCTGAAACTGTAAATACTAGTTTTGAATATCTTGGCTTAAATATTCCAATGGGTAAATTTGGTTTAGGTTTTGGATTAATTCCCTTTTCGTCTGTTGGCTATAAATTACAATCATCAAATCTAGACAACCAACTTCAATATAAATACTCTGGTAATGGTGGTTTAAACAAAGCTTTTTTGGGATTTGCTTACCAACTATCAGATAATTTAGCTATTGGTTTTGATGCAAAATATAATTTTGGTAATATTCAAAACTCAGCTCTTGAATATTTGTATGATGACGAATCTTTACCTCTTGATTACCAAGCTAGAGAACAAAATAGATCTGATCTTAGCGGAGTTAATTTCAATTTTGGTTTTACATATAGAGGAGGGATAACTGAAAATCTTGAATTACATGGTTCACTTACACACTCCCCTGATTATAATCTAAGTTCAAGGAATAGCAGGACCTTTGCTTCTGTTGTAATCAATCCTAACACTCAGATTGAGTTCCCTGTTAATGAAATAAATGTAGATCTAGAGTCTTTGGGGTTAGATAAGACTGATTTATCAATGCCTTCTGTAACAAGTTTTGGATTTGGAATTAGTAAACCGAAAAAATGGTTTATAGCAGCTGAATATACCTTAATAACCAGCAGTGTCTTTTCAAATGATTTGATTAGCATTGAAAACAGTGAATTTGAAGATTCTTCAAAAATATCTTTTGGTGGATTTTATATTCCTGATTATGCATCATTTAGTAAATTTTGGAAAAGAGTTGTTTACAGGGCTGGATTTTATTCTGAAAAAACTGGATTGGTTATTAACGGTGAATCAATTAATGAATTTGGCATATCATTTGGATTAGGTATACCTGCTGGTGGTTTATTTTCAAATGTTAATACAACCGTTGAGCTTGGTAAAAGAGGAACCACAAATGAAAATTTAGTTGAAGAAAATTTTATCAATTTTCAATTAAGTTTATCACTTAATGACAGGTGGTTTATAAAGAGGAAATATAATTAATTATGAAGAAAATTTTTGGATTTTTATTGCTATTGCTGATTTCAGCTAATGTATTTTCACAAACCAATGAACAAGATATTAATGCCTTATCAATTTTCAGTGAATATGTTAAAGCTAAAAATTATGAGGCTGCTTATCAGCCATGGATGGAGTTAAGAGAAAGAAGTCCTAAGTTTAATAGTGCAATTTATGTTTATGGAGAAAGAATTTTAAAACATAAAATCAAAAATTCATCGCCGGAAGAAAAAATAATTTTCCTTAATGACTTGTTGAAACTTTGGGAAGAAAAAAGAGAACATTTTGCTGAAAAAACCCCTCTTGGTGATATTTTGGCAAAGTCAGCACAACTACAATATGATTATAAAAATGACTTTAATTTAACAAGTGCTAAAATTTATTCAAATTTTGAAAAAGCATACAATGAAGATTTAAGTTCATTTAACAACCCAAAAAATTTATATACTTATTTTAAGCTACTAGTTCAGCTGTATGATGAAGACCAAAAAAGTGCTGAGGATTTATTTACCAAATATGATGAGATTTCAGAAAAAGTTGAAAAAGAAATTAAGAATTACACAAATAAAGTAAATAAATTTATGAGTAATTCAAACGAAGAAGTTTCAATATCTTCAAAAGATCAAAGACGTATAAAATCATATAATAGTTTTCTTAAAGCATATGATCAAATTAGTAACGGAATGGAAAAAGACCTAGGTAATCGGGGTAATTGTGAGAATTTAATCCCGTTATATGAAAACAACTTTGAATCAAATCAGAATGATGGTAAATGGTTAAGTAGAGCAATGAATAGATTGTATGCTAAGGAATGCGATGAATCTCAACTATTTGTAAAAATTGTTGAGAAAAAAAATGAATTAGAACCTAATGCTTCTACAGCATATTACTTAGGAACCATTAAAGATAAGCAAGGGAATTCATCTGAAGCATTGGTATTCTATAACCAGGCAATTGAATTAGAAACTGACTCCTATGAAAAGTCTAAAATATTATTTAGGATTGCTACAAATTTTAGAAAAAACGGTCTTTTTTCTAGGTCCAGATCATACTACATGCAAGCCCTAGCATTTAATCCTTCCATGGGTAGATCATATTTAGCAATTGCTCAAATGTATGCTACCAGTGCCAAAAATTGTGGAGCAGATAATTTCAGTCAAAGAGCAGTTTATTGGTTAGCTTCAAAAGAAGCAATGAAAGCATCGAGAGTCGATGCAACCCTGAAAAGTGCGGCTAAAAAAAGTTCAAGAAATTACGAAGCCAAGGCTCCTCAAAAATCTGAGATTTTTTCATCAGGAAGAGAAGGAGAGGTAATAGAAATTTCATGTTGGATTAGTAGATCTATTAAAGTACCAAATCTATAGTATTTGAAATATTTAATCTTAGTTTACCTTACTTTATTTTTTTCCTGCAGTGCAGATAAAGATTTAACATCTTTCCTGAGAACAGCAGACATTCCAATATCATCAGCTTTAGAAATAAAAACTGTTCATACTGATTCTGGAATCGTTAGTAGTCTGTTAAATAGCCCCAAGATGTTAAATTTTAGTAATGCTAATTTCCCATATTTTGAGTTTCCAACTAATATTGAGGTGATTTTGTTTGATGATAATAAAAATAAAACAAAAATAGTTGCAGATTATGCGATATCATATTCTGAAAGTGATTTGATTGATCTTAGAGGTAATGTGATTGTATCAACACATCTCATGGATACATTAATTACAGACCAACTGTACTATGATAGAGGAGAAGAGTGGTTATTTACCAACTTTGATTTTACATATTTATCAACTGACAAAGATATTTTTGGAAAAGGATTTGATTCTGATAAGTCATTTGAAAAAATACAATTCCTTAGTGTTAATGGTTTTGTTTCCATCAAAGATTAAGCCGATATATCCAGTCTTTTTATAATTCATTGGAATTTAATTGCAGATTATTTAACTATGCAGGATTTTAGCTCAAAAACTAATAATCAAATTGTAAAAAGGTAAATCTTTAAATATTTTTTAAATTTAATTTAAAACATTACTTTTGAGCCCTAATTTTATGATGGTATGGCGGTTTTAGGTAAAATAAGGGCACTTGGCCCAGTAGCACTAATAAGTGTTATTGGTTTAGCATTATTTGCATTTGTATTTTCAACAGGAACTGGTACGGTAACCGACGCATTCAAATCTGATGAATTCAATCAAAGTAGAGTGGCAATTGTCAATGGAATCGAAATGGACAGATCCGATTTTATGAGAAATGTAGACAACATTGAACAACAAAACAGAGGGTCAAGATCATCGATTCAAACTATGAATAGTGTTTGGGAATCTGAATTAAAAAAATTAATCCTACAATCAGAATATGAAAAAATCGGAATTAGTGTTGAAAGGGAGATGATGAGAGATTTACTTAGAAATAATTTATCATCTTTTGCAGATTTTCAAAATGAAAACAGCGAATTTGATGAACAAATACTTAACCAATTTATATCAAATTTAAAAGAAATCTCTCCTGAAACAATTGAGCTTCAAGGTTCGCTTGTCAATTATGAATCTTGGAATAATTTTGAAAATAGTGTTGCTAGTCAAGGTCTTGAACAATTGTATTACAACCTGATTGATGCAGGCATCCATACGTCTTTATTTGAAGGTGAAGAAAGTCATTATAATTCAAATGATCTTGTTGACTTTAGGTACGTCAAAATCCCTTTTAGTTCCATTACTGATGATGAAATTAAAATAACTAAATCCGATGTTAATGAATACATCAATGATAATGAAAGTCTTTATTCTTCTGATCCAACAAGAGATTTAATTTATGTTAGGTTTGACGAAAAACCCTCTGAAATTGATGAGTCTGATTTTATGACTGCCTTAGAAGAGCTTACTGAAGACAGGGTTGAATTTGATATAAATTCTAATGAAAAAATTACCTACAAAGGGTTTAAAAGTACAGAAAATAATGAAGATTATATAAATACAAACTCAGCAATAAAGTTTTATGACTCTTATGTATTTAAAACCTCATTATCTCCAAAATTTGCTGAAGAAATTTTTAATCTTGACAAGGGTGAGTTATTTGGACCCTACAAGGAGGATGGGTTTGTAAAAACTACTAAATTAATTGACACAAAAATCTTACCTGATTCTGCTAAGGTAAGGCATATTTTAATCCCTTATGTGGGATCCTTTAGAAGTGGACCTAATGATTCAAAATCAAAAGATGAGGCAAAGAAGACCGCTGATAGTATTAATAATGTATTGAAAAGAAATAGAGGAAAATTTAATTCTCTATTAAGCTTATCCTCTGACCAGGTTAGCAATGAAAATGATGGAGTTATCGAGTTTGCTTATATCGATGGATTTGCCCCTGAGTTTAGAGATTTTTCGTTTGAGAAAAGGGTAGGTGCGATCGACGTTGTTGAAACAGACTTTGGTTTTCACATCATTGAAATTTTATCGCAGGGTACAAAACAAAAAGCTATTAAAGTTGGAAATCTTGCTTTAAAAATTGAACCGTCTGAAAGGACTCGTGATAGTATATATAGTCTAGCTTCAAAGTTTGAAATTGCAGTTAATTCCGACAACTTTAGGGAATACGCAAAAGAAATTGGGATTAAAGTAAGTCCTGTGAATAATGTAGCTGAGCTTGACGAAAACATACCAATTCTTGGTAAACAAAGAAATATAATAAGGTGGGCTTATGATGCGAACACTGATGTTGGTGAAATTAAAAGATTCAATATCTCTGAAGGTGGTTATGCTATTGTTATGCTTTCATCTGTAAATGATAAGGGTATGATGTCATATGATAAGTCATCGATAACAGCATTACCTATTGTTAAAAACAAAAAGAAAGCTGAAAAAATTATTAGTAATACTAACTTTTCAGATATTGATCAAATAGCTAATCAATATGGATTACAAGTTGAATCAGCTCTTTCCGTTAATTTAAATAATCCTGTAATCTCTGGTGTTGGAAATGAGCCATCTGTTGTTGGTTATGCTATGGGAATTAATAAAGAAACCACTTCTCAGGCAATTATTGGTGAGAGTGGTGTCTTCTATATTTATGTAACTGAAAGAAGAAAAGCTGCAAGTTTAGATAATTATATGAGTTTGATTAATAATATAAATTCATCAAGAACTTCACAGATTAGATCCAATGCTTATAACGCTTTAAAAGATAAAGCTGAAATAGTCGACTATAGAGCTACATTTTATTAATTTAAATAAACAATTTCGGACAAAGGGAAAATAGTCTTAAAACCTTTCTTTTCAAAATACTTTATGTCATTGTTCTTAGAAGTAGCTAAAATAAAATCTCCACCCCATGATCCTAAACTCTTAATTTTTCCTTCATTATAATCATTAAAAAAAGATTTTTGAATTGGCTTCATCGATATTGCTTTACCAATTATGTTTTCATGCAATTCAATGAGATTTTCAAAATCTTTCAAATCTTTGCAATTGATAATTTTATCATTTATTGAATTGATTTTTGTAATTAAATTGATTTTTTCAAATTTTTTTTCTGAATATTTTTTGATCGATTTTTCTGTATTTTGTTTTTTTCCTAAGTAGATTAAGTATAATTTGTCTGCGAAATTTGGATTGAATGAGATTTTTTTACTAACAATTGATTTATCATTATTTCTATATAGAATGGGAGAATTGTAATCACAGCATGCAATATCAAAGCCACTTCCAGAAAAAGTTGAAAATAATAATTCGTAAGGGTCAATTTGAGCCCATTTAGCAAGGTTATTTACAAATGTTGAGGAACTCCCCAACCCCCATTGTCTATTAAAATTTAATATGTTTACTAGTTTATTACCCATCAAATTATTAGGGCCCTTTAATTTGAGAATATGTTTTAGAAGACTCAAAACTTTTTCAGAAATAGGATTTTTTTTGCCTACATAATTTAATTTTTCATTTATCAAAATAAACTTCTCTTGATACCATAAATTATTTTTTTCATCAAAACTTTGCCAATCGATTATTTTTTCTTTGCACTTTGTAATAAATAGTTCCTGCGTCAACTTTGATGGTAATGCAATTGAATTTGCCCCGTCCAATACCAGATATTCTGCACTTAGTAAAATTTTACCGTTACTTTTAAAAAACATTTACCTTATTTTCTTTATGAATTTCTCAACAGATGAATTGCTGATTATTTTATTTTTAAAGTAAGTGAATGCGCTTTTTTTTTCTTTTTCAGAAACTTCAAATTTATTCAAAATATTCGATAAATGCATTTTCATATGTCCTTTTTGAATACCAGATGTAACAAGGGATCTTAACGCCGCGAAGTTTTGTGCAAGCCCGACAGAGGCAATTATTTTCATTAATTCTTTTGAACTTGGATTTTGTAAAATTTCAAGAGCTATTTTAACCAAAGGATGAAGATTTGTTACACCTCCAACAGTGCCAATTGCGATTGGTAACTTAACCTTAAAATTAAAGATACCATCTTCTATAATGGCCTCAGATAAGCTTTTGTATTTTCCTTGCGAAGCATATGAATGAACTCCTGCCTCCAGAGCCCTAAAATCATTACCAGTAGCAATTGCTACCGCATCAACTCCATTCATAATTCCTTTATTGTGGGTAACTGCCCTATGAATATCAATATTTGCTATTTCTACAGCTTTAACTAATTTTTGAGCAAAGTTTTTAGATTTTGGCTCCAATTTATTAAGATCTGAAACATTACATGCCACAGATGCCTCAACCAAGCAATTTGGGACAAAATTTGATAAAATACTCATAATAATCTCTATGCTTTCCTTCTTAAAACCAACCCGATTAAATTTATTAATTGAATCACTAAAGGTCTTGGAAAACTTTTCTAAACACGAATTTATAAAGTTTGCACCCATAGCGTCAACTGTGTTAAACGTTGCAAAAAGTTGATAATATCCCTTCAGATCAGATGTTTTATCGATTAATTGAATATCGTTAATACCTCCACCTCTTGACTCCATCTTTTTAGTTATTTGTCTAGAGTTTTTAAATAATAATGGCTTTACAAAATCAAAGTATTCACTAATTATTTTTTTTTCTCCATGAAAAATGAAATGTACTTGACCAGTTTTTTCTTCATTTATGACATCAGCTTTGAAGCCACCATGCTTCATCCAAAATTTTGCAGCTTTACTTGCTGCCGCAACAACTGAACTTTCCTCAATAGTCATTGGAACAGAATAAATTTTTTCGTTAATTAAAAAATTAGGCGCAATTGCAAAGGGTAAGTAATAATTTGAAATTGTATTTTCAGAAAACTCATCATGTAACTTTTGAAGGTAATTGTTCGAATTCCAATATTGAGTAAGTATTTTTTTTGCAGAATTACTGTCTCTAAAGCATGTTTTGGTTAGCCATTCGATTTTTTTATCTTTTGATAGTTTTGAAAAACCTTTTATTTCTTCAGACATTATAGGATTATTTATAAATCAAAGATAATATACTTGAGTTTAAATTCTATTCAATAATTTATTAATGATTAAATTAATATAATTAGGTAAAATATAATATTTTAGTGTAATCTAAAAAATAAATTATGACAACCAATTTATCAAAAAAAGAAAAATTGATTCTAGGACATCCAGTAGGATTATATATTTTATTCTTCGTCGAAATGTGGGAAAGATTTTCTTACTATGGGATGAGAGCAATTTTAACTCTGTATCTAGCGGCCCCGATAATAATGGGTGATCCTCAATCGGGTTTTGGATGGACAAACGCAGAAACACTTTCATTTTATGGTACTTATACAATGGTTGTTTACCTGATGTCAATTCCAGGTGGATGGGTGGCTGATAAATATATTGGACAAAAAAAGGCAGTTATGCTGGGTGGAATTTTACTCTGCTTTGGTCACGGAGTTTTAGCGATTGATGCTGAATGGGCATTTTTTACTGGTCTTTTACTGATTGTAGTGGGTGTTGGATTTTTAAAGCCTAACATTTCAACAATGGTTGGTGGTTTATATAAGAAAGGGGATATTAAAAGGGATGATGGTTTTATCATTTTCTATATGGGTATAAATATTGGTGCTTTTCTAGGTGCATTAACAGTGGGAGCTGTTGCTGCTAAATACGGATGGCATTATGGATTTGGTTTAGCTGGAATCGGAATGGCAATTGGTCAATTAGTATATTTTTATGGTCTTCAGTATTTGGAAGGAGTTGGCGAATTCATTGGAAGTGAAAAATCTCCAGACAAAGAGTCAATGAATAAACCCTTGACGAGAGTTGAAAAGGACAGAATGATTGTATTGTTTTTATCATTCTTAATCATAATTGTTTTTTGGGGAGCATTTGAACAGGCAGGCGGACTCATGAACCTTTACACCGAACAAAAAACAGACAGAACGCTTGCCTTTTCATTACCATTCATAGGAAACGAAGTACCTGCTGCCATATTTCAATCTATTAATGCATTTTTTATAATAATATTTGCAACCGCAGTAGCAGCATTTTGGAGTAATTGGGCAAAAAAGGGTAAGGAATCTTCTTCTTTATTTAAAATGGCTATTGGAATAATTATAATGGCTTTTGGTTTTTTCTTTATGACTAAAGCTTCAACAGAGGTTGTGATGGATGGAGATGAAGTTGTTCAAAAATCAGCTATGATATGGTTAGTATTAGCATATTTATTTCACACAATCGGTGAATTATGTGCCTCACCAGTAGCTTTATCCTTTATAACAAAATTAGCACCTGTAAAATATGCTGCTTTTATGATGGGGGCATATTTTGCAGCGACAGGTCTAGGCAATAAAGTTGCTGGATTTGTAGGGCAACTCTCTGGGGGTGCTGGTGAATTTCAAGTTTTTACAGGGATCGCAATTTTCTGTACTCTATTTGGAATATTAGTATTACTGCTTCTAAAACCACTAAAACGACTTACTCATGGTGCTGAAGAAATTGATATTCAATCATGAGTAATACCGATAAATTCTTTAATAAAACCGTAATAGGTCATCCTGCTGCATTATTTGTTTTATTTTTTACAGAAATGTGGGAAAGGTTCTCTTATTATGGAATGAGGGCCATTCTTGTCATATTTCTTACAGGTGCTATTATTGGAGACAACCCAGGTTGGGGTTGGAGTTCATCTTCTGCATTATCTTTACTTGGAACATATGCTATGTTTGCTTATTTAGCTCCCCTTGCAGGTGGCTGGTTAGGAGACGAAAAAATAGGCTACAGAAATGGAGTTGTTATAGGTGCATTACTAATGACATTAGGTCATGCATCAATGGCTGTTGAAACTCCAACTTTTCTTTATATAGGAATATCATTACTTGTTGTCGGCACTGGTTTTTTTAAACCAAACATCACCTCTATAATTTCAAAAATGTATGAAGGAAGGGATGATAAAAAAGATGGAGCTTTTAATATATTTTATATGGGTGTTAACGCTGGAGCTTTTCTGGGTATTATGCTATGTGGATGGGTTGGTGAGAAAGTTGGTTGGTCATTTGGATTTGGATTAGCAGGAATATTTATGTTTTTAGGCATGATCCAGTTTTATTTTGCTCAACCATTATTTGCTGAAATTGGGGATCCCCCTTTTAAATCAGATGAAAAGTTGGTTATTAAAAAAAATACAAAAGAGAAACTCAACCCTTTTTTAACAAT
>CENX01019082.1_pt1 | contig 18023 bp, 15 predicted proteins | sample 361321 | NCBI WGS metagenome assembly CENX01 (sample SAMEA2619678, study PRJEB7988) | marine metagenome | isolation source: saline water (ENVO:00002010), including | reverse complement strand
GATTTTGCCATGGGCTTTACGTCTGCCTCATTGAGCTCCAGCTCAGACTTTTCACTGATCCTCACTTTCCCACCACCTGTAAGAGTGATCTCGCATCTGGATCTTGCCTGGGTCCGGATGACGTTACCCTCATATACTTTTTGGTTTGGCTTTGCTTTTTCCCATGTCCCTTCAGAAAGAGAAACCTCAACCTTCCCAAGCGGGAGAGTGATCTTTCCAAAGACCTGCTTAGCGGACAGAAAAGAGATCGAAAGGATCATGCAGATAAATATGGACCGAAATTTCATGCAAATGGCTCCTGATTTGATAAAATGACTAAATTAATATAGCACCAAAACGATCGAAGATAGAATGGCCTGGGTTAGCCTAGAACAGACTCTGATAGTATTCGTCTGTTTTTTGGTGGTCCATTTCACCGATGAAAATGGATAAAGAAAAATAACTAACAAGGTAGTCCTTGTCCACCACCCAGTGAGGGAGATACCTTGGAGGTCTTAACATTCCCTCTTCCTTAAGCTCAAGCATTGTCGGCATATCATCGAGCTCTATCTTTCCAGCAAACAATAGCTCCAGAACATCGTTCCTGCCTCTTGAGACAACGGCCCTTATAAAGTTATGTATTCTTACTAGACCATCTAGATAGACGATGTCCTTGGTAAATGGATAGCCTCCGGTCATCACACCACCCCGAAATATTCGTCTGGCATTTTCAAACGCTTCTGTCTTAAGCCTGGATCTTTCAAGGAAGAATCGATATACCTGTATAAAATCAGCTCCGTCCATGGACATCTGTATGGCCTCCACCCGATCCATGACCCTTCTCATTCTGCTTACGTCAATGCATCCGGTTATAAATTCGGAGAATACCGCGAGTCCCTCTTGGGTCTTGGTAACTGCGCCATAGTTTCCCCCTAGTATCTTCATACTGTCCTGGTGTCTACCATTCAACGTGGTCGCCACATGGACCATGGCCTCATGATTGACCAGTTGGTCTACGTCCTTTTCTGTGAAAGTGGCACCCTTACGGAGCCTTATTCGTTTGGAGCTAGCGGATGCTTTTGCCGATATCTCATCGGATACAATTACCGCTGGACTGTCTTTTCCAAAGACCTTTTTAACCTTTTTGTTTATCCTATTTCTCATGTCGTCTGCCGTAATAAGATCTCTGGTCTGTATTTTACTCTGAGACCCTGTTTGAGCATCCATAATAGTGGCAAATTGCGTTGCGAGGTCCATGGGTGTGGTCTTCCCATCTCTCAGCTTCGTGGAAGGTGTTCCATAGATGGTTGACGAATGATCTAAGAATTCTGGAGACCCACAGGAACTGATCAGATCCACGCCTGCTTCAATGTCATAGGACTTCTTCAGCAACCATTGATCTAGAGGAAGGTCACCAAGACATTCACGAGCTTTCTTTAGATCATCTTTTATCTCTTTAGGGTCAAATGGTGGGTATTCGATCTCTGGAAGTTTTTGTGACCCTGATCGAAAGAATTTATGTCTTACGGTTCCGGGCCATGAAAGATGACCCAGTATTCTCACACGTCGACTGATACCGTATAATTGTTGTGAGACCTCGCTTAGTCGTTGTCTATCTTTTTTGACCAGCATGGTCTATGATTCAATAGTGCCGATCAGCTCGTATTCGTTGACATTGGTGATCTTGACCTGGTGGAAGGCTCCAGTCTCCGCGTGTCCCTTAACGTGAACAATATTGTCTATCTCTGGCGAATCAAATTCGGAGCGACCAACGCTGGCCTCTTCCCCACTCTTGTCAACAACCACTTTAATGGTCTTCCCAATGAACCGTTCATTTTTATCCAGACTAATATCGTGCTGCAGCTCTAGAATATCATTCTTTCTTGCGTCCTTTGTCTCTCTTGGAATGTTATCCTCCAAATCAGCAGCGAGCGTACCCTCTTCCTCAGAGTAGGTAAAAACCCCAAGACGGTCAAAACGCATCTCTTCAACAAAGTCTCTAAGTTCCATATAATTTTTTTCTGTTTCTCCTGGATATCCCACAATAAGGGTCGTTCGCAACCCAATATTAGGAATGGCTTTTCTGAGTCTTTCTATCCTGTTTCTTATCCCATCCTGCCCAAGTCCTCTTCTCATCGACTTGAGGACATCGTCTGATGCATGCTGAATAGGCATGTCAAGATAGTTGCAGACCTTGTCACACTCTGCAATGGCATCGATGATCCGCTGTGAAAGATGTGCTGGATGGGCGTAGTGTACTCTGATCCATTCGAGACCATTGATCTGATCTAACTCTCTCAACAGGTCACTTAGATAGACCTTCTTCTCGAGGTCCCAACCGTACGAGGTGGAGTCCTGAGCAATAACGAGTATCTCTTTGGTCCCATTCTGAACCAGGCGCTCGGCCTCTTCAATTATCGCAGGGATCGTCCTGCTCTTTTGCAGGCCTCTCATTAGGGGAATACTGCAAAAGGAACAGCCATTATCGCATCCTTCCGCTATCTTGAGATAGGCGTAATGTTTCGGTGTCATTAGAGACCGAAAAAAGAGTGGATCGTCCTTAGCAAAATCCTTTCCTGTTAGAAAAGAAACGATCTGCTTGTGGTCATTACTACCAAAGATCCTGTCGACCTCTGGTATCTCTTTTTTTAATTCTTCTGGATAGCGCTCGGACAGGCATCCCATGACAACAAGCTCTTTCAATGACCCGGTCTTCTTCATCTCTGCTGCCTGGAGTATCGTATCCACCGACTCTTCCCTCGCAATATCAAGAAAGCCACAGGTATTGACCACAATGGTATCGGCCTTCTCGGGATCATCGGTCAGATCTATATTTGTCTTGTTCAATCCACCCAGCAATATCTCAGAGTCCACCAGGTTCTTCGCGCAACCAAGGCTAATCAGATTAAGTGTCTTATTGTCTCTATTTCCCATTTGATCTTTCTTCAAGGCCTAGAAGGCCATCTACATAATGCTCTCGATGAAACGCTTCCATATCGTATAATCCCTCACCAAGACCTACGAACTTAACTGGAATATCCAACATACCATATAAAGGAAATATGATGCCGCCCTTTGCCGTTCCATCAAGCTTGGTCAAAACCGCTCCATCAAGTTTTCGATCTGCCTGGAACTCTTTTGCCTGCGCAAGTGAGTTCTGACCCATGGTCGCATCAAGCGTGATCAGGGACTGAATATTGAATTCTGAGAAACGGGTTTCGATCACCCGATACATCTTTTCTAACTCTTTCATGAGGTTCTTGCTTGTATGGAGCCGTCCAGCAGTGTCGATGATGGTGAGATCACTCTTACTCGCTCTCGCTGACTCAAGCCCATCAAAGATCACTGAAACGGGTTCCGAGGTCTCTTCATTACAGATCAAGCGGCAGTCAACTCTCTCACTCCATCTCTTCAACTGGTCAACGGCGGCTGCCCTGTAGGTATCTGCTGCTACCAGAGTCACTTTTAGTCCCATGCTCTTGTAGAGATTTGCCAGCTTGGCAGTGGACGTGGTCTTTCCCGATCCATTCACACCCATGACAAGCATTGCACAAGGTCTTTTATTGATCTCAACACCCTGGTCTTGCGGGAGTCTTTTTATCAACGCGTCTCTGACCGCATCCATGAGATCTGAACCCGAAGATGCATTCACCACCTCCAGTATGTCTTGGACCACATCGTAGCCCATATCGCTCTGCAAAAGAACGTCCTCTAGGTTCTCTACTTCCTTAGCACTTGGTTTCTTTCCAAGGACCGATCTGATGGTATCTGCAATGCCCGAGCGTGAGCGCTGAAGTGCCTTAAATAGTTTGCCTATCATTTCCTGATCTTATGGATAAAATGAATTGTTTAAGATATTGAACCATGCTGACTAGTAAAAGAAACGTGGCCGCGTAGATGGATGTCATCTTCATCCAAGGAAGTGCCGTAAAATCAAATATATGTAGAAACACACCAAGTGTAGTTATGCCTGTTGCCCATTTACCCCACCAATTGGCATGAAGTATCATATATCCGTAGTTCATACAGTAAATGGCAAAAGCGGCAATGGCCATATGTCTCGCAAGGTAAAAGTAAAAGAACCATCCTGGGAAGGCCTTAACACCAACAAGATAGACCAATACGGATATAATAACAATGAAATCAGCGGTAGGGTCTATCCACTTTCCGAAGTGAGTTACAGAATCTGCTCTGCGCGCAAAATAACCATCCAGAGCGTCCGATAGAACCGCTAGTAGTATTAAGATACCAGTGATCCAGTTCCAATTTGGGTTGGCCATTGAATAGATGATTGGAATCGCTGAAAAAGCTCTCAATAAACTGATCAGATTCGCAAGAGTAATGACCCGGGTCGGATCGCTTATCAATCGTTCTTTAAGATTTTGTTTTTTCTTTTGTTCTTGTTTTGACATGTTTACTGTCCATTTCATCAAGGTCAATAACGTGGTCGCAGATAGACCGAATGAACTCCACGTCATGAGACACGATCATGAAATGCATACGGTTCATACATTCCCTTATGAACGTGCGCAATTTTACTCTCTGATCCCATCCAAGTCCAAACGTTGGTTCATCCAAGATTAAAACGTTAAAATTACAATGACATAGGACTATCAATAGTAATAGTCTAAGGACAACCCAGGGAAGGTCGACCCCTCTTATATCCGCTACATTTGTCCACCGGATTCCAAAACGATTAAGTCGCTTCTTTAATGTGCCTTCCATTGAACTGAAAAAGACCTCATTCTGTTTAAGATCGGCCAATAACTCTTCTGGTGTTTTCAGTAGGATCAGATGCTCCGGAAATTGGTCCAGATAACCCACTTTTATATCTGACACTCCTCCTACCGTGATATTTACGAGACCCTTGACAGGCGATAGATCTCCAAAACATAGACCTGCAAAGGTTGTCTTACCTGAGCCATTGTTGCCTATAAGCCCCAAAGACCGTACTCCTTCTATCTCCATAGATAGATCTCGATAGATGTCTCGCTGACCCATATATCCATAGGTAAGATCCTTGATCTCTATGGTCATGCTACCATCCGGTAGAGTAATGTCATCGTACTTCAATATCTTACCAGGCTCATTATCTGATAAGGACTCCAAGGACAGTACCAGTGTTCTGTCCCCATGTTTAAGGTCCTCATGGTCTGAGGTGACCCAGACAATGACCCCTCGGGTGCGTTCTGTCCATTCACTCATCAAATTCAAGCAATGGTGTTTATTCTCTTTAGATAAAAAAGAAAGTCCATCATCCACAAGCAAGACCCCTGGCTCAAAATCTAACGCTGTGACCAGGTTCAGTAGCTCTTTCTCGCCACCAGAGAGATATCCTGGGTTCATCATTGGGTCAATATGATCTGGCAGAAGCCTGAGATTACGATCTAATATCTGCTTTAATTTTTTTGGCTCTAGCTGCTGACACTCTCCGGAAAACGTGATCTCATTGCTGACAGTGGATGCGATGATCTGATGATCTGGATTGTGAAATATTCTATATACCACTGCGGTTTCATCTAGGCGGACATCGGCCTCAAAGTTCAAGGAATCCTTCTCAGGCTTACCCTGAATCATATCCAGCAAACTACTCTTGCCAACCCCACTTCCTCCGTAGATGACATTCAATCCTGGTGCAAGGGTATAGCTATCCCAATCCTGGCTAAATTTTTTAAAACGCATTCTTAGCGACAGGTCAGTCATTCAACATGTGCCCTATCACTTTTGTGGTAGAGCCTACATTCTTATAGATCACATCTGATGAAGAGAGGCTTGATATCTTGAAATATTTTTCGTCTGATATTAATTTATTGGTAGCAGACAGAAATTCATCTTTATCGCTCACGCAAAACCCACCACCACTTTTTATCAATTCTTCTGCCTCATGCGAATTATGATACCTAGGGCCAAACAGTACGGGTAGTCTGGCGATCGCTGGCTCCATAACATTGTGAACTCCAGTTGAATGTCCACCTCCAACGTAAGCGATCCGACACTGCCAGTAGAGTCGTGATAAAACGCCAACAACTCCAAGGAAGACCAATGGGTCAGTTGGGAGATGCAGTTCCGATCTTTTTCTAAAGACCCTTCCAATCTTTCCGTGGTCATGAAACCTCTTCTTTAAATCCTTTATAGCAGACTCTGAAGGTTCGTGCAATGCATAAAGGATCTTCAGGTCAGGGTTTACGTTCATGAGGTTGACCAGAGCAGGAACCAGATGGTCTGCCTCTTCATCATGAGCACTTCCAACAACTATTCTCATGTCCCTGTTTAGAATGTCGTCTACATCTTTGTCTCTAAATTTGATCGCATCTCTCATGACAAGATCGTATCTTGGGTTACCAGCCACTCTCAGAATGGGGCCATCGGTGTCCCCAAGCAGTCTACATATCCCTTTCATGTCGTTCTCGGATATGGTGTAAATGGAATCCAGGGACGAATAAGCGTCACGAAACAATTTCTTAAAAAAGGGCCAGGTCTTGATTGATCCCTTTGTCATTCTAAGGGAGAATAGATTAGTGTGAATTCCCTTTGTTCTTGCAATCCAGACCAGATTTGGCCACACATCGTAAGACGCGAACATGATCTTCTTTGGTTTCAAACGATTCAAAACCCCAAGAACGGTCCAAGGAAAATCAAAAGGAATGTAGAACTTGAGGTCCATTGCATCGCTCTGGGCATTGTCAAAGCCTGAAGGAGAAGAAAAACTCACGATGCACGTAATGTCCTGTTGCTCTTCTTTCAATCCTTCTATTAGGGTCTTGACCTGAAAAAACTCGCCTAAACTAGATGCGTGAAACCAATATATATTTGAATTAGGTTTATTTTTACTAAAGTATTGCTTTAATTGATTGGGAGCTTTAAATCGCCCCACTAAAGATCGCCTTAATTTTTCATTGAAGAGGGATCCTACAAGTACGAAAATGAAGGCCAATGGGTACAGAACTCCATTGTATAGGATCATAAATATTAATTTCATCTACACATTTGTTTGCAGTGAGTTCAAGACCTCTTCAGGTGTGATCGATTCCATACAATACTGCTTTTCTCTGTAACATGGAACACTTCCATTCTGAGAGCAGGGTCTACACCAGATGTCCTTTTGAATATTCTTTGAGCCTGGTAAGGTCACACCAGCGCCTGTCTGTGTTGAAGTGGGACCTAAGATCATAGAAACGTTTTTCCCCAATGCCTCAGCACCATGCACCAAACCAGTATCACTGCCAATAACATGCTTTGAGCTAGCTATGAGCGACAGTGCCTCTCTTAGATCTGTCTTTCCTGATAGGTCCAGTGAGTTTATCAACCCCTTATTGATCTGGCGACAAATGGTGTCGTCTTTTGTTCCGATCAATACAGATGGAATATCCAATTTATTCAAGGTCTCTATGTATTTATTGACTGGCCACCGTTTCTGTTTCCAAGCAGCCCCAGGGATCACGGAGACGTAATCACCCATCACTCCACAATCGGATAATAATCTCCTACCCTTTTTTATCTCACCAGCACTCAAACGAAGTAAGGTTTTTGGTATAGATACATGGTTTCCATTCCATATAGAACCCATATGCTGATGATACATGAAACGCGTAGAGAATTCAGATTCAAAATAATTCTCGTGAAAGTGAAATAACATCATCCTATTAAACCTGGGCTTTTTAAGCTGAAAGGACTGTGCGCTCGATTGGAGGGTCACAATATTGGACCTGATCGAATTATGTAGGTCATAGATAATGTCATATTTATTTCTCTTGATATACGCACCAAAATTCCAAAGTTTTCTGAATTTTAGGCTACTGGGTATAGATATCAGTCGGTCTATATCAGGATGAAACTCAAGCAGTGGAGAAAATTTATCTAGAGTAAGGAAAGAAATCTGAGCATCTGGGAAGGCCAACCTGATGGTTCTGAGAGGTGATGTCGCTAATACAATATCACCTATAGAACTAAATCTTATAACCAGTATTTTCTGGTCAGGACTCATTCTTATTTGACTCTTGAGGCATTGAACTCCACAAGATCAAGCATGGACTGACGTACGGGCGAATCTGGATAGGGCATTATTGAATCGACTGCCTTTTGAGAGAATTCATCTAATTTTTTTCTGGCATAGTCTACTCCACCTGCATCTTCAATGATGGTGCATATCTTCGAGATCACAGATTTACTTTTCTTTTTAACATCAAGCAACTTTTTTAATTCACGATGACCCGATTTTGACATATTGCTTTTTGAATAGATAAGAGGCAAAGTTGCCATGTTCTTCTTAACATCACCACCAGCATTCTTGCCAGTATCATTTTCATTGCCCAAAAGGTCAAACAGATCATCTTTTATTTGGAACGCCATTCCTAGGTTATCTCCAAAAGAGAAGGTTGCCTCTCTATCCTTCTTCTCTTTTGTCGTTGTTATAGCTCCTAACTCGCAACTAGTAGCGATCAGGGATGCGGTCTTTTGATTGATCATATCAAAGTAGACCTCTTCATTCATGGAACGGGTTATGCTTTTTTCAATTTGGAGTATCTCTCCCGCACTTAATTTTTCAGCTGTATTTGAGATCTGCTCAAGCGCATCAAAATCTTTAAGGCCTATCATATTGATCAGTGCCTTACTAAGAATAAAGTCCCCCATTAGAACGGATAATTTATTTTTCCAGACCCTATTGATTGATGGCCTCCCTCTCCTAAGGGTTGCATCGTCTACAACATCGTCATGTATCAAGGTTGCAATGTGTAGTAACTCCATCATTGCAGCTGCTCGATAGCTGTTAATGGTCGGTTCTCCACAAAGTCTTGCAGAAAGAATGGTCAAAATGGGTCTTATGTTCTTTCCCTTGTTCCTGATCATGTATTTTGAGATCGAATTAATAAGCCTGACCTCAGAATTAAGAGCATTCTCAAACTCTTGCTGGAATATCTTAATATCTTCTAATATAGGCTGGCTGATTTGTTTCAGCGTGATTAGATCTTTGTGCATGAACAAACCTACCCAATTAATCTAATGCTATTCAATTATGTTCTTTTTCTATTTACGATCCAGGATACACCTATGCTTGTCTCGTAGAGAATAGCTAGTGGAAAGGACATGATCAACATTGAGACTGGGTCAGGAGGGGTGATAAAGGATGAGAGGATCAAGATCGTGACAATTGAGTGTCTCCTATAGTGCCTCATGAATGCAGGTGTAAGTACTCCGATCGAAGAAAGAACCAGCGACACAACTGGAAGTTGAAATATGACACCAGCACCAATCAAAAGCCAGGTTAGAAAACTGAAATAATATTGGATAGAAAAGTTATTCTCAACATGTGGAGCTGCTATTCCACTAAAGAATTCCAATGAAAAAGGTATGAGTACAAAATATCCAAATGATACACCAGCGATAAAAGATGTGAATGCAAAGAATACGAAAGGAATAGCAAACCTCTTTTCATTGACCTTCAAACCTGGCGCAACAAATTTCCAAAATTGATAGATCAGATAGGGAAGCGCAATAATGAAGCCTGAGGCAAAGGATATGAACCACTTGATCAGGAACATGCTCTGCACCTGCAGAGACTGTATAACTATTGGACTGTTTGTGATCGTGCTCGGGTATAGAAGAATGCTTAAGATCTCATCTATGTACCCATAAGAAAGACCAGAGCCCACTAGGATTACAGCAAATGACCTCACTAGCCTCCATCTTAGTTCCTCCAGATGCTCTAAAAATCCCATTTCTTGATGATCTTTTGAAGCCATTAGATAGATTCACTTAATAGTTCCTGGGCCATTGCGTGGGGAACTTTATTTATTTGATCAATGCTATCTGTCATTTCATTTAAAAGGTCGACCTTTTCACTTGTCCAAAATGAATTTTCGAGGTCTTGTCGAACAAGGCTCAATACTCTCTGTCGATATCTATCAAGTTGCCGAGTTTCTAAATGCCCAGTATCAGACATCAAAGTTACGTGCGACTCCATACCTTGTATCAACTCACTAACCCCAGCTCTCTCGGTGGCAATGGTATTATAGACTGGAGGCTCCAGTTTATCGATCTTAGAAAAATTATGTAGAATGTTCTTTAACATTGAAGATAGTCTATTGGCACCATCTCGATCTGATTTATTGATAACGAATAGGTCCGCGATTTCAATGAGACCTGCTTTCATCATCTGTATCTCATCACCAGACTCTGGAACAAGGACCACAACACAAAGGTCAGCTGCCTTGACTATATCATGCTCACTCTGACCTACTCCAACTGTCTCATAGATCACGTAGTCCTTACCACTAGCCGCCAAAACATCGCCTACATCTTGCGATCTTCTTGCTAGGCCTCCAAGATCACCTTGATTGCCCATGCTTCTTACAAATACCCTATCATCCCAAGCATATTGGTTCATTCTGATTCTGTCACCCAGTAGCGATCCTCCAGAAAAGGGGCTTGAAGGGTCAACCGCTACTACTCCTACGGTCTTATTACTTTCCAGCAGAATCTCAATGAGTGTATTGGTTATTGTGCTCTTTCCCGCTCCAGGAGGTCCTGTAATCCCTATGCGGAGTGATTTACTTGTATCCGGATAAATATTGGTCAATAATGATTGCGCGCCATCTTGACCATTCTCAACGATCGTAATAGCTTTTGATATTGATCCATGGTCATTTTCACGAATCCCACGGACAAGGGTTTGAAACATTTAGGAATCAAATTCCTTAATGAATTTTTTATAATCAAGTATCATCAGCTCTCTACCATTTCGAGCAATGAGACCTTCATTTTCTAAAATGCTTAATGCCCTAGACACCGTCTCTCTTGAGGTCCCAGCCATGTTTGCAATATCTTGCTGAATCGGTGTTTTGGGAATGCTGACCTTACCATTTTGAATCACACCTTGCTCATCAGCGAATCTGATTATGCATAACGCAATACGCTTTTCAGCATCGCTCAATGAAAGACTTGCTATCTGCCTGTCGCTCTTTCTTAGGCGTCCTGCCAATTCCTTAAGCAACTGAACTGCGATCTGTGGATAATCGTTCACTACATCTAAAAAGTCCCTCCTGTCAAGTGTCAGGACCTCTGTCTTTTCCAAAGCAATGACATTGGCTGAACGAGATTCTCCATCAAGAAGAGACATTTCCCCAAAAAAATCTCCCTCATTCAGCATGGCAAGAATAACTTCTCTACCATCTTTACTCAATCGAGTAACTTTGACGCTTCCCTCCAACACAAAAAAACATTGCTCCCCATCTGAGTCTTCTAAAAAAATATAGTTACCGTTATCATAGTGCCTGGCAACCATTTTTTCTGCAATGTAGCCTAGCTCTTTTGACTTAAGGTCCCAAAATATTGAAACAGTTTGCAATAGTTCTATTTTCTTCATGGCCTAAAGATACAAATCATATTTTTGTTTTCAAATTTCATATCATGACCTAAGATATTTAGGTCTAAAGTGAAAATTCAATTAATTGAAAATATTTTTAGTTTAGTTTGACCAAACATCTCATTGACATCGGAATTGATGCGGTGGTAAACTTGCCGGCTTTAAATTAAGGAAAAAGTGTAATGGATAGACACCCACAACAGATCAAAAGAGAGAGACAAGATAAGAAAAGGCGAGTAAGAAACCTTGAGAGTCTCTCTAAGCTTCGCACCAGTATTAAGAAAGTACTTTCCTCTACAACAAAAAAAGAGGCAGAGTTAGTTTACAAAGATGCGGTCAAGGTCATTGACAAAGCCGTTAGTAAAAATCTTATACACAAGAATACAGGTGCAAGGCGCAAGTCTCAAATAACTCGCTTTCTGAATTCACTGAGTTAAAATAAAGATTAACCCTCAGAGGCCTGATAGTTTGGAGCCTCTTTGACTATTCTCACTTCGTGAGGATGATTTTCCTTTAACGCAGCACCTGTAACCTGTACCATTACTGTTCTTTCACCAAATTCTTCAATCGTTCCACAGCCACAATACCCCATAGAAGATCGAATACCACCTGTCAGTTGGTGAATGGTATTCTTTACAGGCCCTCTGTATGGAACCATACCTTCTATGCCCTCTGGAACTAATTTTGTAGCCTCAGCACCTTCTTGGAAGTATCTATCTCCACTTCCTTGTTCCATAGCACCCATGGAACCCATGCCTCTATAAGATTTATATTGACGACCCTCATACAAGATGGTCTCCCCCGGGCTCTCATCCATTCCAGCAAGAAGACTGCCAACCATTACTGAGTCTGCGCCTGCAGCTAGAGCCTTTGCTATGTCTCCACTATACCTGAGTCCACCATCTGCGATAACAGGGACATTAAATTCTTTTGCAACATCAACAGCTTCCATGATCGCCGTTAGTTGAGGGACTCCGACACCTGCAATAACTCTTGTGGTGCAACTGGCTCCGGCTCCAATACCTACCTTAACACAGTCCACTCCAGCATCGATCAATGCTTTTGTACCATCACCCGTAGCAACGTTCCCGGCGATCACCGCAATATTTGGATTGTCCTGCTTTATTTTAGTAATGGTTCTCAACACGCCTTTTGAATGTCCATGAGCAGTGTCAATGACTATTGCATCTATTTCAACATTTGCCAATTCATTTGCTCTTTCAAAAGAATCGCCTGAGACTCCTACTGCCGCTGCAACTCTTAGTCTTCCATTAGAATCCTTGCATGCATTTGGATAGTCTTCATTCTTCTGTATATCCTTTACCGTAATAAGACCTGTTAGATTATGGTCATCATCCACCACCAGTAATTTCTCAATCCGATGTTGTTGCAATATGTCTTTAGCCTTTTCGAGAGACGTACCAACAGGAACCGTAACCAGGTCTTCTGATGTCATGCGCTCAGATACAGTGAGCATGTCATTGGTCTCAAAACGAATATCTCGGTTCGTGATTATACCAACGAGTCGATTATTCTTTTCAACAGGTAAGCCACTTATCTTGTACTCTTTCATGATCTTTTTAGCATCTTTAATAGTAGAAGATTCTTCTACTGTTATGGGATTCAAGATCATACCACTCTCTGAGCGCTTGACCCTATCAACCATGTTGGATTGATCTCTGATAGATAAATTTTTATGGATCACACCTAAACCACCAGTTCTAGCAAGTGCTATTGCCATATCAGATTCAGTAACCGTATCCATTGCGGCACTAATGATAGGTATGTTTAGATCTATTTTACTTGTCAGACGAGTTTTTAGATTCACATCTCTGGGAAGAATATTTGAAGTCTGTGGTACTAATAACACATCATCAAAAGTAAAGGCTTGTTTAAATGGTGGACGATTACTCATGACTACTCCAATCTTAAGGTTTTGGTGATATCTTTCGTTAAATAACCAGAACTAATAAGTTTGGTTATCTCTTCTATCTCAGGCGATAGAGACCTGTCTCCCTTTGAATAATTACAAAGGTCATTTAATATGTTTAGAACCAGTTCAGTACCCTTCCCAGCTTGCATATTGCTTGAGGCTATTTTGTTAGCGGCTCCTGCAACCATTAATTCAATAGCAAGAATTGATGCTACATTTCGTTGTATTTCAAACAACTTATTTCCAGCCCAAGGAGCCATACTCACTTGGTCCTCTTGTCCGCCAGAGGTAGGCAGTGAATCAACGCTGGCTGGATGAGCGAGGGTCTTATTCTCAGAGGCTAAGGCACTGGCGGTAACATGGGCTATCATGTAGCCTGACTCTAATCCAGGATCTGATGTGATAAAAGGCGGTACCATAGGATCTATGCCTTTCATGAAATAATGAGTCCTTCGTTCGGATATAGCCCCGATCTCCGAAAAAGAGATGGCAAGCATGTCCAATGCCTGGGCAACATGCTCTGCATGAAAGTGGCCTGAGCTTAAAACAGTGCTTCTATCCATTATTAGAGGATTATCACTTACACTGTTGATCTCATTATTGATCATTATTGCACTGAGTTGAAAAGAATCTCTACAGGCACCATGCACATGAGGTATGCAACGAAAACTGTATGGATCTTGTACCTTACCACAATTACCATGAGAACGAACTATATCACTTCCTGATAACATTTTAAACACATTCCTGGCAGACACTTGCTGCCCGGGATGATCTTTTAATTGATGAACATCTTTTCTGAATACCCTTCTACTAGAAAAACTATTTTCTACTGATAATGCACCAGCTATATCTGCAGTTCGCAATAGAATTTCACCATCAATGCAAGCTTTGATCGAGAAAGCGGTTGATACCTGTGTACCATTAATAAGGCTCAAACCTTCTTTAGGACCAAGATCCAGCGGCTTTATATTTGACATTTTCAATGCCCTGCTAGCTGTCATCAACTTGCCCTTAAAATATACTTTTCCTTGTCCAATTAAGGACAGCGCCATATGACCGAGTGGCGCCAGGTCTCCACTCGCACCTACTGAACCTTTAACCGGTATGACCGGCATGATATCATTATTGATAAACTGTATTATCTTCTTAACCAGTCCAAGACTAACACCACTATAGCCTTTAGAATAGGTTAGTAGCTTAAGAAAAAGGATCGTCCTAACCACTCCAATCTCAATTGGATGTCCTACTCCTGAAGCATGACTCTTTACTAGATTGATCTGAAGCTGTCTCTGGTCTGCAGCACTTATGGAGATATTACTTAGATTTCCGAAACCTGTATTTACACCGTATATCGTTTGATCTTCTTTGAGAAGCGAGCAGAGATCACGGTATGAACTCTTGATGTTGTTTTCTGCTTTTTTGGTGAGAGATACTTTTACAGGGCCGTTAAGTAAGGATACGAATTCTTGGTAGGTGTACTTCTTTGTTGAAACAAGTAAGGTTTTCATTGACCAATTTATGGGATTACATCAATCCATTCCAATGACAGAAAAAAATTATTGAATGGAATCTACTTGAGAAAATGTATTCATTTCCACAGGAAGTGACTGGCTTAAGATGCTACCGTATCTTTTGAGGACGATCCTATTATCCAGACAGACAAACTTACCTGAATCATAGCTCGTACGTATTAAACGACCAAATCCCTGCCTAAACCGTATGGCTGTCTCTGGCAGACTATAGTTGATAAAACTATTACCACCCATCTTGTTCACATATTCAGAGTATGACCTTACCAGTGGTTCACTGGGGACATCAAAAGGGAGTTTAACAAGCACAAGAATCTCCAACAGGTCTCCTGGTAGGTCAACCCCTTCCCAAAAGCTGTTTGTACCAAACAATATCCCGTTTGACGTTTGATGCATTCCTTTTATGATAGATGGCCTAGATGCCCCTCTCACCTGCGCAAAAAGTGGAAGGTCTCTTCCTCCTGGTAAAGACCTCATGTACTTTGAGGTGTCAGTTAGGGTTCTTACGGAAGTAAATAGAACCATGATCCTCTTTTCAAAAAGTTTATGCAAGTGATATACAAGGTCTCCAATACCATTAGGAGAATTTGATAAGTCCTTCGAACCTCCATACTGGTAATAGGTTACCTGCTCATTGTAGTGAAAGGGACTGAGGAACTCTTTTGTGGTAACACCACCGTGATCATCAAGACCAACTCTACGTAAAAAGTAATCAAACGAATTTTGAACCTTTAAAGTTGCCGAGGTCAAAACACAGCTATTTATCTTATCAAAGAATGTTCGTCGAAGTGCATCTGAAACATCTATCATGGAGGCATGAAGTGAAATGATTAGATGATCACTGCCACTTGACCTGCGTTTGTATTTACCTTCAATCCAGTAAACCCACTCAGGATCTTGATTTTCCGTCAATGTAACCAAGGAGTCTATGAGGCCTGCGACCGTATCAAGCCCCCTCTCCAATGCTGTATGCAGGATGGGGTATTCTGTGCGTTTGTTATCCATTTCTAAAACAATTTTTTGAATTCTGTTAACCCCTGATATTATCTGCTCGAGAGCCAACTTCATTTCTCGAATTTCACTTTCTATTGGTCCGTGGATCTTGCTTATGTTACCAAAAATAGGTTGGTCTTGATATGTGTTGTCAGGTGTAAATCTATTCTCATTTTCTAAGGTCAAGGCCTTCATCACCTTTTCTAAGCATGATTTTGCATGAGCTACAGTATCTTTTAATCGATCTCGCTCGTCACCTATTTCTGAATTAATATCGCTAATAGCTTGAATTATATTATTCCAGCGTGCCGACCTAGGAAACGATGGGTCAATGGTCTGCAGATGATAGTTTACCTGCTGCTCATCCCACTCCACTTTAAATTGATCGTATGCTGATCTTATGAGGTTATGTGCCTCATCAATGATCACAGAACCATACTCCGGAAGTAATCCTTTTTGAGCAACATCTGTCATCAGCAAAGAATGGTTAACCACTATTACCTGCGCCTGAAACGTTGCCCTTTTTAACCTTCCATAATAACATCCGTCATTTCGATTGCATATCTCGCCAGTACAGTAACCTGAATCACTAGAGATCACTGATTTAAGCCATGATCTTCTTGCGTTAAAAAACCCAGAACATTCTCCAAGGTCCCCAGTTTTTGTCCAATGCATCCAAAACATTATCGGAATCAAGGCTTCTAGATCAATTGGATCTAACGTTCTTGAGTCAGATATCAGCCAATTGAACCTTGTTTTACAAATATAATTCTTTCGACCTTTTAACATCACTGCATTTAACGGCACGTCCAAAGCCTTGGCCAATATTGGAAGATCTTTATGGAATAATTGATCTTGCAAATGTTTGGTGTGACATGCAATTAAGGTAGGTCCTTCCTGCTCATGATCAAAGGACTTCCTTATCGCTCCAAATAAATATGCCATGGACTTGCCTAAGCCTGTGCCTGCCTCAATAACACCCTTTGCCTGATCATCATTGATAATATCATCAACCATTTGAGCATATCTCTGTTGATTCGAACGGTTTTCAAAGTTGGGGTGTGCCCGGGACAATAGTCCATCATTCCCAAATACTTGTTCAGATGAAATATCCAAAATATCATTGTCTCCATCATGACCATATGTATTGGGTTTAGATATTCTTGGGTTATCAAATTCCAAAAGGCCTGATTTAAGATCGCCCATTTTTGTTAATTCGTTTCCTAAGTTCACATACAAAGTTTGATTTGGTATAGAAGAACCCTTAATCATTGAGTTGACTTTTGAGATCACTTCAAGAGGATATTTTGAGACCTCATTGATCAACTCTAGGAATATAAGTCCAGTATTTTCTGTATCTTTTTCAGCGCGATGTGCACCTTTTGAGGATAATCCAAAATATTCAGATAGTGCACCAAGATTAAATACGGGTTGATCAAAATATATACTGCGAGCAAGTTGAAGCGTATCATATTGAGCATTCTTTACCGTATCTCTTCCAAGGCGCTTGCATAGTTCTGATAAAAAACGCTGGTCAAAATGTATATTGTGAGCAACAAGTGGATAATCACCAATGAATGATAGCAGATCATCAATGATCAATTCCTCAGTTGGAGATGATCTTACCATCGAATCTGATATACCTGTGATCTCGGTGATAATAGGAGAAATATTCATTTCAGGGTTGACGAGTTCTACATATCGTTCGGTTATCTCACCATCAACGAATTTTATGGCTGCAACCTCTATGATCCGATCATTGTGATGGTCAAGTCCTGTTGTTTCAAAATCAAATGCTACAAAGCAAGATAGATCGAGTTTTTGAAGTAGTTCTTTTTTTTTCAAAATAGTTATAAAGTCTTAGGAAAAGAGAATTTTAAAATAGAACATTGGATTTGATAGATCGTCTCGAGCTATTTCATTGGATAACATACCCGAAATTATCTCTTGGACCTCATCACTCCTCGCAGCACGTTTAATGACAAAATTCAATAAAAAGCTGTACCGAGCAAGTTTTTGAAGCTTGGCACTCGTACCAAGTTCTCCACCAAGTTCATTCCAAACAAGTTCATCATACTCCTTAAATATACTTTTATTAAACTGACCTGAATCATGGGCTTTTCTTGCAATTTGCATCGCATATTTGGCTGAGAACATTGCATTTCCAATACCTTCACCAGTGAAAGGGTCGACTAGACCTGCTGCATCACCTAGGAGCATAAAA
>CENX01071860.1_pt1 | contig 18025 bp, 19 predicted proteins | sample 361321 | NCBI WGS metagenome assembly CENX01 (sample SAMEA2619678, study PRJEB7988) | marine metagenome | isolation source: saline water (ENVO:00002010), including | reverse complement strand
CAAGATCAACAAGATCAACAAGACCAGCAGGATCAGCAGGATCAGCAAGACCAGCAGGAAATGTCAACTGAAGAGCTGCAAGATTTAAAAAGAGCAGAAAATATCTTAAATGCTATGAAAGAGGATGAGCAAATAATGCAAAAGAAAAAATTGATGAAAATGAAATCTAAAAAATTTGCGAAGGATTGGTAATATGCCTTCAAGAGCATTTAAGATTTTATCAATTTTAATTTTTAACATATCATTCTCACAAATAACAGTTAATGCTACTGTTGATGCTTCAAATATCTCTAAAAACGAAACAATAAATTTTAAAGTAAATGTAGTCAACGCGAAAGGTACCCCAAGAGTTGAAATATCTCCAATTTTAAAGGATTTTAAATTGATTAGTGGCCCTGCACAGCAAACAAATATTCAATGGATAAATGGTGAAATGACCAGCTCTAGAAGTCTCTCTTGGACAATTCTTGCAAAAAAAATAGGAAATGTCAACATACCTTCTCTAAGTGTTATCATTGATGATAAAAAATATTCCACAAATCCAATTGGTATAAATGTAAAAAAAAGTCCAACAAAAAATAACTTAGCAAATCTTTTTATCGAGGTAAAACCTAATAAGAAAATAGCCAATGTTGGCGAGCAAGTAACTGTTACATATAAATTGTATTCGAAGAATAATTTATCTATTGAAAATATTGAATATCCTAAAAATGAAGGTTTTTGGAGCGAGGATTTACAAACCACCCAAAATGCAAAATTTAGAAATACACAAATAAATGGTGTCAATTATAGGGTAGCTACACTTTACAAAGTTGCCATGTTTCCAACAAAAATTGGAGAATCTATTTTGAATCCGATGACGGTAATATGCAATGTTGAAATACGATCAAAAAGAGGTAGAGGGGTATTCGATGATCCATTTTTTAATTCAATGTTTAGAGAAACGCAGAGACAATTTTTACAATCTGAATCTTTGACAATTGATGTTATACCATTTCCAAAAGTCGCGCCAAAAGATTTTACTGGAGCTGTTGGAGAATTTTCCTTTTCAGCTGCTGTCGATACTTCAAATGTTAGAACTAATGAAGCATTCACTTTTTACATTAGAGTTGCTGGATCGGGAAATTTGAATCAATTCAATTTGCCAAAAATAGATTTTCCAATAAGCATGGAGGTTTTCCCTCCATCATCAACTTTTAAAAGAGATCAATTTAGAGACGACATTTCCGGAGAAGAAATCTATGAATATGTCATTGTTCCTAGAGCAGAGGGCAATTTTCAAATTGGACCTTTCTACATGTCTTATTTTGATCCGAATAAAAAAGAATTTTTGACAATAGAAACAAAAGCTTTAAGCCAAAATGTTACACCAAATAATGGATTTGTAGGAAATGTATCTAATGCCAAAAGGAGAGCAGAAGTGACGATATTATCTAACGATATTAGACATATAAGAGAAAGAGGATTTAACTGGATAAGACAAAATGATTCCACAATACCATTTTGGGCTTGGTCAACATATTTACTATCCGCAAATATTTTTTTACTACCTTTTATCTTTAAATTTACAAGATCAAAAAATGTTGTATTTCAAAACAGTAAAGCATTAAAAAATGCATCTAAAAATGCAAAGAATTCTATTTTAAAATCCAAAGATAATTATTTCAAAAATTATTCACATGCTCTATTCAATTATTTAAAAATAAAATTTTCTTTGAATACTGACTTATTAGATAAATCTTATATAGATAAAGAGTTAAGGGGTATTATTTCTGATGAATTATTAAAAGAAATTATAAATATTATTGATATTTTAGATTTTGGCAACTTTGGAAACTCAAACCAGAATAACGATAATATTGATATTGAATCCAGGCTTATCAATCTTATTGAAAAAATTGATAATTCTACACAATGAAAATCTTTATTTTATTTACAATTTCAATTTTATCAACAACTTTCGGTAGCAATGTTGACTCAATCTATGTTAAAGGAAACGAATACTATCTTCAAGGTGATTTTAATGATGCAATTGATAATTATGAAAAAATTTTATCTTTAAATAAAGAGCACCAGGATCTTTATTTTAATTTGGGTAACGCTTATTTTAGAAATAAAGAAGTTGGTAATGCTATCTGGGCATATGAGAAAGCAAAATTATATTCACCAAGAGATAAAGATATAAATTTCAATCTAAATTTTTTAAATAGCCAAATTCAAGACAATGTTTTAAAACCCAATCAATTATTTTTTACAAAATTTTATAATTCATTGTTAAATAAATATAATTTTGGCGAGTTTTTTGGCATGCTAGGAATAACAATTTTATTTCTAAGCTTTAAAAGAATAATTACTCTTAAAAATGATTTCTTACTAAAATTATATAATTTTTCAATAATTATATCTTCGTTTTTTATAATATTTTTTGCTTTTTCTCTTATAGACAAGACTTTTAAAATAACTACTACAAAAGAAGCAATTGTAATAAGTGATGAAATAAACGTGAAATCATCTCCCTTTTTAAATACAAAAAATACAATTTTTAATATTCATGAGGGTACCAAAGTTATAATTGATGAGAACAAAAAAGACTGGTATCAAATTGAATTATATGATGGTAAAAAAGGTTGGGTTCTAGGTAGCCAAATAAGATTGATATGAAGAAATTATTATTTTTAACAATTTTAGTATCTGTTTCTTTTTGTCAAAATAATAAACCAAAATTTAACTTTGACAAATTAAAAGACCCAGAGCCCAAATGGCCGATTTTTTCTTCACCATTTACCTCAGGCTCATTTAACGACTCTGTGCTGGATTCAATTAAAACAGTTCAGATCAATGATGAAGGTTTTCGTATTCAAGTTTTTGCTACAAGAGAAAGGTCAAACGCTGAAAGATTGGTCAATGAGTTGTCGGTATTGTATAACGAAAAAATATATATTATTTTTGAAGCACCCAATTACAAGGTAAGAATTGGTAATTATATAGACAGAGAAGATGCCGAAGAGGTTAGAAGTTTTTTAACAAATAAAGGATTCCCATCAGCGTGGATTGTTAGAACAAAAATTGACATATCAGATGAATTAAATTAATAATTATTTAAAAAAAGTATTTACGATTATCAACTATCTTAGCAGTTTCTCTTAAATTATTCATCCATTCTTGGTAAGAGCTTGCTTCCTTTTGTCTGATTAAATCAGCTTCAATAAGATTTCTCTGGGAAGACCAAGAGCTTGAATCAAATGCAGAAATATTTTCAACCTTAACCACGCCATAACCCCTAAAGGTTTTAATTGGACCAAGAACATCACCGCTTTTAGAAGCTAGAAGATTGGTTATTAGTTGTTCTGATATACCGAAAGATATAAATGAATCTTTTAGTTTTTTCTTATCAGATGGTATAAGTTCATAAAATTTATTCTCTTTTTTTATGGACTCAAATGAATTGCCAGACAATATTTTTTCTTTTACAGTCTCGGCTACAGATTGGGCAAGCCTCTCCTCATTCTTGTTAGAAATTGAGGCGAATATTTGAGTTTTCACATCCTCAAAATCTGCAATACCTGCCTCATTAATCGAATCAAGCTTAAAAACCGCATAAAACTCATTTGTTTCCATAGGGTCAGAAACATCACCTAATTTTGCATCAAAAGCCCATCGTACTGCTTGCCTAAATGAGCCCAAATTATACACAAAAAAGTCATTTTCTCTAATATCAATAGCAGTTTGCTTCACAGCTTCTGTTGAATCTAAAGCAGCAAGAAAACCATAATCATATGAATCATAGCTAAACAATGTTGCTTTCCTCCTAAGTTCTGTACGAGTGTTTTGACCTAATTCAATATTTATTAGAATATGCCGAGCTTTGACTTGATGATTATTACGATTTCTGTTTTTTATACTATCAACTTTTATAACATGATAACCATATTGGGTTAGTACAGGTCCTACAACTGCTCCAGCCCTTGCGCTAAATACCGCATCTTCAAATGGTTTTAACATCTGACCCTTGCCAAACCACCCTAGCTCTCCACCTTTGCCAGAATCAGGAGTTACTTGATTCCCTGGGTCTTGGGAATGAATATTAGCAAGTTTTGAAAAATCTTCCCCTTGACCGTAAGACATTAAAACGTCCAAGGCTTCTTGTTTCGCATTTAATGTGTCTTGAGAGGATGGACTTTTAGGCCAACTAACAAACGATAAATGTCTTTTTTCATCCTGCTGGAATTCATCTTTTCTCTTTTTATAGTCATTTAACATTTGTTCATCAGATGGATCCTGTAAATCTTTTTTTATGCTTTGTTTAGTAATATGAATGGCTGATATTGTATAATCTGAATTTCTTTTAATAAACTCATCTCTTACATCATTTTCAGTAACAGCAACAGAGGAGTTTAATCTTTGTTGTAGTTTCAATCTGGGTATATAGAAATTTCTCATCCAATTTTCTATTGGGGTCCAGTCCATAGAACCAGGAGTATTAAGTGCATTATCGTAGGTTGACTTATCGAATTGACCGTTAGGTGAGAATAATTGTTTAATTTCTTGTGGAGGGTCATTTTGTAAATAAAATAATAAATCTTCATCTGAAACTTTAATTTTTAAATCTTTTATTGCTTGCTCGGTCAATCTCTCATCTACAAAAGCATTCCATACATCTTTTCTAATTCCGTCTAGAAATTGATCATTGATATCAGTGCCATTATTTCTCAAAGCCTCAAGTCGCATATTTACAGCTTGATTGAATTGATCAGGGGTTATCTTATCACCGTTTATCGAACCAATTGCTTCTGATGGACTAACTCGGCCAAGCAATTGATCTATAATGTTTGCTCCACCAACAAGGCCGCCAATGCTCATACTGAGAACAAAAAGGATTAATAATGCCCATAAAACAATTTGCATTCTTTCTCTAAGTTGTGTCATCAAAGCCATAAAAATGTCTCACTTTATATAATATTAAAATAATGATGTTGAATTTAGGTTTTAACAGAATTTAAACGCAATGGACAAAGAAATAATTTTTTTTAATAAAATTTGTTAATTTTTTAATATTTGTTTTAACTATATATTTTATATATGTCCAATATTAATCCAAAACCAGAAGATCATCCTTTGATTGTAAATGGCATTATGTCAGGTCTTTATAATGAATTAATAGAATGTAAAAAATGTCCTAGAATAGTTCGTTTTAGAGAAAAGATTGCAAAAGAAAAAAGAAAACAATATTTGGATTGGAATTATTGGGGAAAGCCCATACCAGGATATGGGGACATTAAAGCAAGAATTTTACTAGTTGGGTTAGCCCCTGCTGCTCATGGCGGAAATCGTACAGCTAGAGTTTTTACAGGAGATAAATCTGCAGATTTTTTAATTGATAGTCTGCATGAAGTAGGTTTTACAAATCAACCTCATTCTACAAGTTTGGATGATGGGTTGATTATGAATGATATATTTATGACCCCTGTATTAAAATGTGTACCTCCACAGGATAAACCTAAAGCTGAAGAATTAAATAATTGTTCAAACTATTTTCAAGCTGAATTAAAATTTTTAAAAAATATAAAAATTATTTTAGCTTTGGGGAAAATAGGCTTCGATGGATGTTTAAAGTATTTTCAAACTAGATATAATATAAAAAAAAAGGATTTCCCTTTTGGGCATGATGTAAATTACCATATGCCAGATAAAAAAATTTTATGGGGATGTTATCATCCAAGCCCAAGGAACGTTAATACTGGCAGGATGAACAAAACTATGATGTTACATATACTAAATAGTATAAAAAAGAAGTTATGATTTTAAGAAAAATTTCCATTTTTATCTTAATTGGGCTTTGCTCTTTATATGCTGAAAATAAAACAAAAAGAATAACATTTGAGCATACCCAAGGTAAGTCACCTTTTAAATACGCATCTTTAGGGAAAATGGTTTGGTTTTCTGATAAAAATGACTATTTAGCCGTTGGAAAAGGAAATTATTTAAACTCAATAGTTAAAATTTCCTTTTTAGATAATGACACATCCATCTTGATTGATAGTAGCTTACTTAATTATAAAAATAAAAAAATTTCCATTGATGATATGAAGGTAGACAGCAGAGGAAAAAAAATACTCATCACTACTAACAAAGAAAAAATATGGAGACATTCCTTTTATGCCACCTACTTTGTTGTTGAAATTGAGTCTAAACAGATCTTACCTGTTTCTATCAATAACAAACGACTTCGAAATGTTAAATTCTCACCTGATGGTAAGTTTGTAGCTTATGTTAGAGAAGATAATAATTTATATACGTTTGATTTAACGAGAAAAAAACAAAGAAGAATAAGCTCCTCTGGTTCAAAGACTATCTCTAACGGTCATTTTGAATGGGTTTATGAAGAGGAATTTGGTTCTTATGATGCGTATTTGTGGTCCCCTGACAGTAAAAATATTGCCTATTGGGAAGAAGATCAATCCAATGTGCCTATTTTCAAATTGTTTAGCGAGATTTCGCTATATCCGCAAGTAAAAGAGCTTCGCTACCCAAAAGCTGGACAGCAAAACCCATCCATGTCAATTTTTATATCTAAGGCAAAAGGGGGAGGCGTAAAAAGATTATTTACCGGATATCAAAGGGATATTTATTTACCGTGGATGAAATGGATTAATAATAAAGAAATTGTCTTTATGGAGATGGATAGATTGCAAAAAAAATGGCAGTTCATTCATACGAATATTAAAAAAATAAAATTATCAAGAGGCTTATCTGAAAGCGATATGTCAGGTTGGGTAGATTTACACAGAAATTATTTCTTTTTAAAAAACGAAGATGTTTTGTGGTTATCTGAACAGGACGGATGGCGTCATATTTACTTACATTCAAAAGACGGAAAAAAAATAAGACAAATCACTCGTGGTAATTGGGAAGTTAAAAATATTGTTCATTTTGATGAGATTTTAAACAAAATATATTTTACCAGTAATAAGGAATCAGTTTTTGAAAATAGATTTTATTCTATTGATTTCGATGGAAATAATTTAAAGTTGTTAACAGGTGAACAGGGATTTCACTCAGTAAAAGTCTTGCCTGAGAAAAACATGTTTATTGATTCGTTTTCAAACTTAAAAGAGCCTTCAAAACATTCGCTTAAAAATATGAATGGAGAATTAATTAAGGTTTTGTCTGAAACTGACAAATCTCAGTTCAATGTTTATGATTGGTCCTATCCTGAAATACTACAATTTGAATCAGAAGACAAATCTGTAAAGCTTGATGGGATTATTACTTATCCTCCCGATTTCAATAAGAACAAGCGTTATCCATTAATTGTTTATGGTTATGGAATGCCTGGAACTCAAATTGTTTACAATAGATGGGGTAGCTTATGGAATCAGTATCTTGCACAGCAAGGATATATTGTGTTTTCAATGGATGCAAGAGGAATGAGCGGTAGAGGTGAAAAATTTAAGAATTTAAGCTATGGTAACATGTCGAAATATCTTTCTATAGATACTGTAGCAGGTGTTAAGCACTTAATTAATAAGGGTCTAGTGGATGAAAATAAAATAGGTGCTTGGGGCTGGTCTGGAGGTGGATACTTTACAGGTTTAATGTTAACTAAAAATGCAGAATTATTTGATGTAGGAGTTTCGGTTGCCCCAGTTATGGATTTTAGATTATATGATTCTATATACACAGAAAGATCAATGGGGCTTCCGCAAGATAATAAAGCTGGTTATGATTCAACCTCTGTTTTAAGCTATGTTGATAGATTTAAGGGAAAACTGCTTGTAATTCATGGCACTGGAGATGACAATGTGCATTCCCAAAATCTGACTTGGTTAATTGAGGAATTTGTCAAAAATGATAAACAGTTAGATGCATTTTATTATCCTGACAGGCCTCATAGTATGCGAGGAGGTAAAGCGAGAAAAAATTTATATAAGAAAATGATAAATTATTTTAATGATCATCTAAAATAAGTTCTAAAAATTTTGTCGATAAACTAAACCTGTAGATTTTATTTCTTTTAAAGATGAAGCCTTTCTCCATTCATAGATGTACATCTTGATGATAATATTGATTAAGTTGATTTTCTCACCCTTGCTGTCAAAGTGCTTATTTTTTGATATGTTTATTATATTATCATAACACCACAATAAAATTGCCGCTTTGTAGATGACTCTTCCAAATCGAAAAATCTTTAACCACCTTAAAAAGAATGGATAGTTTATTTTATCTTCATACTTAGGTAGTTCATAAATTTCTTTATTAATAAGTTTTTTAGGCCCCTCAATCAAGCCACAAAGAGGTCTGGCTAAACCTATCATAGCAATATTGTGATTTGAAATTAAATCATTCATTGTAGACATTTTTCGTATGCCACCTGTGAGCATGATTGGCGTATTTTTAATTGTATCTAAAATTTCTTTAGAGCTATCTAGAAAGTATGCTTCGTTTATATTTTTGTCATTTAATGCATCTTTCCCTCTAAAAATTGCCAAGTTTTCATAACTTCCACCGCTAATTTCTAATAAATCTATTTTTTCACTATCTAGTGCTTTGCATATAGTTGCTGATTCTTGAGCAGTTAGCCCACCTCTTAAAAAATCTGAGCTATTAATTTTAACTGAAATAGGAAAGTTGGGCCCTACAGAACGTCTTGTTCTATTAATTATTTCCAATAACAATCTGTATCTATTCTCAAGCTTTCCACCATACTTATCCGTTCTTATATTGGCTAAAGGATTTAAAAATGAGGAAAGCAGGTAGCCATGTGCACTGTGTATTTGAATTCCTGAAAAACCAACTTCTTTACATACTCTAGCAGCGTAAGAAAATTTATCAATGATAGAACCTATTTCACTTTTGGAAATCTCTTTAGGGGTATAGCTGGGCATAAAAATTTGCCCTGCGATATTACGGCTCCTAATGGGAGATGGACCCAAGCCTATTTTATTAATTCTTGCATCTGTTTGTCTACCCGCATGCCCAAGCTGAACCCAACAATGATTGCCATTGACTTTGGCTGCAGATGCCCATTTTTTCAATTTTTCAATTTGTATATCACTTTGGTTACTATCAATGGCTACATTTCCTGCTCTTTCCATATATCTTCTATCGATTTGTACATTTCCTGTAATGAGTAAGCCTGCGCCACTTTTGCTCCATTTTTCATAAAGATTGCAAAGTTCATCAGTAGGTCTATTTAGCTCATCAGAAAGACCTTCCGTCATGGCAGTTTTACATAAACGATTGGACAGTATGGACCCGCAAGGAAGTTCTAATTGCTTTTCAATATTGTTTTTCATTTGTGTGCAAAAATAAAAAAAATAAATAAAAAATGATGTGTAAATTTTACCTATATTAATTGAAATTAATTTTAGAAAATGTTTCAAAAATTTATAACAAAATTATTTTTCGCTTTGCAATTCACATTAGCTACAGCACAAGTAAACACCGAATCGATGCGTAATAGCTTTTCAGATGATTCACTAAAGCATGCTTTGAGATTAGATTTGAGTCTTGAAAAATCTTTAGAGGAAGTGTTCGATGCTTCAGTTAAGTACCGGTTTGATATAAATATTGGCCAAGATCTCACTTCCTTCTTAGTAATTAGCTATGAAAATGGATATGAACAATTGCCTGAAAATGAAAAAAACATTATAAAAAATAAAGGTTTTGGTCATTTTAGATTAACTAAAAGTATTTCTAAAAATTTTTATCTGGAAGGTTTTATACAGGCTGGGTTTAATGATTTTTTATTAATGGAAAGAAGAAGTCTTTACGGACTTGGCGTAAGAAATAAACTAGTTGATAAAAAAAGGATTGCTCTTTTTGGCGGGTTAGGCTTTATGAGTGAAAGCGAAGCATATAATACTAAATTAGAAGATGACAAAAATTTATTAAGATCAACTAATTACTTAAATGCTAATTTTTCAATTAGCGAAAACATTCAACTCGTCAATACGATATACTTTCAGCTTTCAACAGTTGAGGAAAAAGACTATCGCTTACTATTTGAATCAATCTTTGAATATAAATTGAATGACAATTTGGAATTTTCCTTTGAATTAAATTATAGATACGATAATCAGCCTCATGGAGACTTAGGAAAAATTTACTACGATGTTAAAAACGGAATAACTTATAGATTTTAATTGTGTTATCAAGGGTATTTCTTATAAATCAAAACAAATGTTGCGCTAGAAAGTGTTTAATGTGCCCCTATGAACAAAAACATTCTGGCAAAAGTAGAGTGGTTCGAAAAGAAATAATTCAAGATTTGGATGAATGGGAACTGAAACAAATAAATAATGTTAGAAAATTAAATATTTGAAGTTTAACGCTGGTTTTGTAGTAGATGTTGCGTCTAATCATATTTAATTTTAAAACAAGAAATAGGGAATTGTAAAAATGTTTAACAAAGAAAAAGTGATAGATAAATTAACAGAAATATTCGATTTAGAATTATCAGGAGTAATTAGGTACACCCATTATGCGTTAATGATATTTGGCCCAAATAGACTTCCATTAATAGATTTTTTTAAAGCGCAAGCCACAGAATCGCTTGATCATGCTAATATGGCTGGTGAGCATATCACAGGTCTTGGAGGTCATCCACCTCTAAACCTGAATGAGATAAAAGAAACATTTAAGCATGACATATCCGAAATACTTCAAGAGTCTTTAGATCATGAAAGAAAAGCCGTTGATCATTATTATTCTCTTTTAAGTCTTGTTGATGGGAAATCTGTTTATCTCGAAGAGTACGCAAGGGGAATGATCGGTCAGGAAGAATTACACTTGCTTGAAGTTGAAAAAATGTTAAAGTCTAATTGAGTAAGACCGCAAAAGACAAGTTAAGGCTTGTAATTTTAGTTTTTACACCTCCTATAATTGTATCAATTTTGATTGTATATTTTTTATTTAAATATAGATTTTAAAATTCTAATTTTATGAAAAATTTTGCTTTATTTGTTTTTACACTACTTTTTTTAGCATGCGAAGAAAGCTCCAATAGGCTTGAAAACTTTGACGTTATCGAGCTCAATAAAAATAAATGGAATAGTAGAAATATTTCCACCTATCAGTTCGAACTTTCTGTTTCGTGTTACTGTTTATCTGCAGACGATACTGTCAAAATATTTGTTGAAAATGATTCAATAAAATTTATAAATGAAAAAAATTATAATTTTCAAAACGACGACCACTGGTTTATCAAAACTATTGATGAATTATTTTATTTTATTGATGACAAAATGTCAAAAAATCCATCCAATAACTCGATATTATTCAACGGTGTTTTTGGTTATCCCGAAAAGATATTTTTTGACATGAGTGATAAAATTGCTGATGATGAAATCGGATATGCGATACACTCTTTTAAAGCTGACTGCATCGATGAATCAAGAATAAGAGATGATGCATGCACTAAAGAGTATCAACCCGTTTGTGGTTGCGATGGTAAAACTTACCCCAACTCTTGCATAGCTGATATTTCAGGTGTCTTGGATTGGACTGATGGAGAATGCAAATAGCCTCTTAAGACTTTTTGTAAAATAAATTATGATTAATTTTTAATGTATCCATGATTGCAATAAAATTATTATTATTTTTGTTTACAATTTTTTTTCAAGAATTAAATTTACAACCAAATGAAGAGCTGGAAATTGATAGAGTTTGGTCTGAACTAATATTATCTGTAAAAAAAGGAGATTTTTCAAGGTATAAAACTTTTTATCATGAGGATGCAGTATTGATAAGTCAAACTGATAAAACTTCTTCTACAATTAAAGATGCTTTTATCAGATGGGAAGAAGGTTTTAGACTTACTCGATCAGGAAAAATTAAAACCAATCTAGAGGTCAGATTTAAAAAGCGCTTGACTGATAAAAAAACGTTCTTTGAAGAAGGTGTGCTTAAATATTCGACTATAGATAGCCAGGGTAATAAAAATCTTAGTTATTTAGCATTTGAAGCACTTTGGATCAAGAAAGGCGAAAAATGGCTTATGATTATGGAAAATCAAAAATCTTTTTTAGATGAGTTCGAATGGAATAAATTAGAATAAAGATATTTATTGAAGTGTTAAATAATTAAAAAAATGAGTTCATCATCATTCAAAACCATAATGATAGGTGCTACCGGAGCTACTGGCAGTCATCTATTATTGCAATTATTATCAAATGATAAATGTGTCAAGATAACCTCTATTAGCAGAAGTCCCCTTAAAATTGATAAAAAAAGTAACAAAAAATTAAATGAGATATTGATTGATAATATGAACGATCTTTCAGGCACTGATACAGCTTGGGAAGATAACGATGTTTTTTTTAATTGTATTGGGACCACAAGATCAATTGCGGGAAGTGCAAATGAATTTTCAAATATAGAATATGGCATTTCACTTGAGGCTGCAAAAATGGCATTTAACGCAAACATACCTCATGCTTGTTTAATCTCAGCCAAGGGCGTTGATCACAAAATTTGGGGACCAGCATTTATTCATCCTCTGTTTTATATGAAAATAATAGGCAAAAAAGAACAGACAATTATTGAGGATTATCAATTTAAGTATACAACAATTTTTCAACCCGGAATGTTGAGTCGCTTACAATCCAAAGATTCTTTGATTGAAAAATTTATGCAAAGAAAAAGTATTAAATTAAGAGTTGATATGCTTGCTGAAGCAATGATTAAAGAAGCTGAAGAGGTTAATTTAAAACGTTTGAATAATGGTATTAAATATATCACTGGCAACAATCAGATTTTATCAATTTTGAAATAAAAGTCAATTTTATTTACTCATTCGTAATTATTTAGTATATATTTTGTACATGAAAAAGCTTACGGCATTTACAATAATAGGAGCTAGTGCGGGTTTTTTATATTACTATTTAATAGGCTGTAACAATACATGCTCAATTACTTCTTCTCCATACAACAGTATTTTATATGGAGCATTTTGCGGTATTGTTTTTGGAATGCCTTCGAAAAAAGAGCAGTGACAACCTCACTGTATTATATATTTTTTAACTTATTTTAATTTAATAGGGGATATTTATGTCAATTTTAGAAAAATGGTCAAAAGTCATAGATGAGCGAGATATAGATGGGATGAGTGAATTAATTCATGATGATTATGAGTTTACTTTACACTCTGCTGGAAAGATCTTAAGCAAGCAAGATGTATTAGATTGGGTAGCTAGCGATGATATAAATGCTAGCAAAGTTAGGATACTATATGAAAATGACGAAGTAGGAGTAAATCACTCAGTAGTTGAATTCAAGGATGGAAACGTCCAAGGAGTCTTAGCATTTTTTAGATTTAAAGATGGTAAAGTATTCAGACAGGAAACAGGTGCATCTAATCTTCCAAAAGATTAAAAAGGTAATTTTAGAATAATGGATTTTTTTAAAAAAAACTGGCCTCCCATTGTAGCATATATTGTTGCGGCAACATTAATTATATATCATATCTTAACTACTGCCTAATTCTCATTGAAAAATATTCTGACTAGATGCGGAATAGAATTCCTTGCAGTTTTGTTTGGTATTACAATTTCAATATGGGTTGAATATTCTAGGCCAAATAGTGATATACAAAAAAAGATTATTGATGATTACAAAATTATATAATGAGAGATTGCGCTTGATATTGAAAACATAGATAGAAAAGGAGGTTTTGAGCCAGATTTGTTAATTTTTTTGAAGATTTTCGAGATAAAGACTAGTCAAATCTCTTAGATCCTCTCATAATTTTGTTTTGGATCTTCTTAATATCGGAATGATTCATTTCAGTAAATCGATTGAGCTTTTCAATGGATTTAAAATTTATATCAGATTTATTTTTTAAATTATTATAAATTTCTTCAATTTCGCTTTTCAAAACGTTGTCATTGATTTCAATGCTATTATAACTTTCTTTGATAAAGCTATTGATGTCTTTAATAATTATCAAACAGTATATACTTACAAAAAAAGTAATCAGGTTCAAAAACGAAAACTTATCTATTTCTTTGCTAATTTTTTTTTTCATTTAAGACTCCATTTCTTATTTTTTATTATAATTTTTTAAAACTACTAATTTTAGAATGATTATAGTTGAAATTCCAACAACAGTTCCAACAATTGTGTTAAAAATTATCTCTATCATTTTCTTTGATAATTTTCCTTACTTCAAAAATTAATACACTAACAAAGAAAAATACTGGCAATAATACCCATTCATCTTTTGTTGAGTAATAAAGATAGAGGAAAACAGCGATTGACAAAATATTGATTCCTATGGATGCAATATTTACAGATGCTTTGCAACCTACCATTAAGAAATATTTTTGGTATATCTAATATAGCCCAGAATTGCAGCCGTACTTAACAACAGTGGGGGAGTGATTGTCATAAAACCTTGAAAATACAATAGCCAAAAATACAAGGCTAGTGGCGTTGATATAGCAAACATATATTTTTTTAGAAAAAACATAATAACTAGATTAAATAAAATTTCCTTTATTAGCTAAAAATATCATATTTTTGTTTTTAAGGATTAAGATTAATAAAATAAGAAGGCTACCTTGAAAAGACAATATGTAGAAACTTTAGGACTGCTAAGTGTAATAGCATCATTGTTATTTGTAGGAGTTGAGATTCGTCAAAACACAACCGCAATAAGAGGCGCTACGCAACAAGATATATCATATCAAATTTCTGAAATTTATAAAATAGCAGTTGAGAATGAAAAAATTGCATTAATTACCAGCAAGGCATATCAAGGCATCACTAAAAAAGATTTGAGCGAGGTTGATTTTTCAAGATTTTGGCTTTTTACCATGATGGGTCTAAGAAGAGTTGAAAATATATATCTTCAATACAATAATGGATTTGTTGGCTCAGAAGCATTTGATAGAATTGATATGGCATTTTATCGCACACTGCTTGTAAGAGAAATATGGGAGGAGAGAAAAAATTCTTTTGATCCGGAATTTGTAGTTTTTTATGAAGAGTTGAGAAATTAAAAAGTTCTTTAAAATTATTTCTTTCGCAAAATAGCCAAGGTTAATCTTCCACTACATGTTTTATTTTGATTATCATCCTCTATTGTTATTTCCCACACTTGGATTTTCTTACCAATTCTAATAGCAGTCGCTTTTCCAAAAACCCATCCATTTTTAATGGATTTGAGGTGACTAACATTTAATTCTATTCCAACTGCTGAGTAATTTTCTGAATCAATTGACATGTTTGCGCCAATACTGCCAAGAGTTTCTGCTAGCGCTGCGCTAGCACCGCCATGAAGTAGGCCAAAAGGTTGTTTTGTCTTGCTATTCACAGGCATTTTACCCGCAAGGAAATCATTCCCAAAATCCGTGATCTCAATACCAATATTTTCGGTCATGGTATTTTTTTGAGACTCATTTATATGTTGCAACATTATTTTTTTTTTCAATTATGGTCCCTTAAATGTGAATTAAAACTATATCTTTTCTTTTAATATAAAGTATAATGTCCCTATCCCTAAAGCAAGGTCTGTTATTAATACTGGAACAATAAAGCGAAAATCTAATTCCTTTAATAAGATAAGAAAGGTTAAGGAAAGTGGCACAAATAAAACTCTGCTAAAAACTGTGGCAACTGCCAATGAAAAGCTTTGTGTTCTTCCCATAAATACAAAATAATACCCCATTGCTAAACCCATAAATCCAAAATATCTTACCCAGCCAGAATCATTACCCTCTAAGATGGGATGAATGTTAATGAAGGTAGGAAACTGCGGGAAAAGAAAATATAAAAAACCCACTAAGATATAAATATATCCATTAATCTCTATAAATTTGAACAATGGAGTATTTTTCTTAGAGTCTTTTGAAAGCCAAATTTTTATTAGTTTTTTAATCATTTACTAAACTTTTGTTAGTAAAGAATTTAAATTGATAAATTTGAAAAAAATGAGTTTGTTTAAGCGGGATAAATAGTGATAACTCCTCCGAAGTCCTAAAGAAATAATCTTAACCCGCTCAAACGTAGAATTATAAAAATACACCTCTTATTTGTTCCTAAAAACAGAATAATAATTTCTTAATGAAAAAATATTTTATATATGAGATACAACATTACTAATATTGAACATATAACTAAACCAATCCATCTTCTAATTAATATTGAGTTTTTTGACACTTAAAAATTTATAATTTTATTTATAATCTTTTATCGCTTTTTTAGAACCTAGATACACTTAAGGAGGAATATTATGAATATACAAGATTTAGGAAGTATTGGAGAGTTAGTAGCTGCTCTAGCTACTTTGTTAACATTGGGTTACTTGGCGATTCAATTAAAACAAAATACGTCAGCTTTAAAATCACAAACTTTTCAGCAAAGCAGTATGGATATGAGCTTAACTGCAAATTCAGTATCTAGCGATGGAGAGCTAGCCAACATAATAATAAAAGCTGAAAATGGAATGGTCGCATTAACCTCTGATGAAAAATTACGTTTTCATTTTTGGATGTTGGTTGCAGTCAGAAGATTTGAAGCCATATACATACAAGCACTTTACGGATCTATAGAAAGAGACAGAATAAAAGGTTTTGAAACCTCCATTTTGTCATTATTATCAAATGTTGGGAATGAGTGGTGGAATATAACTAAGTCAGCTTTTAGTAATGATTTTATCCATTACGCAGATAAAAATATCTCATCTGGTAAATATAATTCTTCAGTTCATCCACAGAGCAAGCATTGAAAAAATGATATTTGTTATTAAATTTTATTTAAATATTTGTATATCAGGGCAGGTTTTTATCCTAGGAGAGAAGCTAAGATAGGTAGTCAATACCTATATTTCCTGCCCTAATGTACAAAATTAACTTTATATTATTTTTAATTTAACGATATTATACTAATAATTTAATATAATTAGTTTAATATCGTTAATAATTTAAGAAGAATTGAGTTTTTAAATGAAGAAAATTCTTGCAAAAGGAGGTATTGAATTTATAGCTGTTCTTCTAGGTTTTTCTTTATCGCTCTATTTCGACAATATGAACGAAATAAATCAAAAAAAGGAAAATGAAAAAAATTTGCTATCTGATCTAAAGGTTAGTTTAGAGCAGGATATAGTTTCAGCTGAATCAATTAGAAAAAGCATTGATACATGTTTTAAAAGCCAAAATCTACTTTTTAAATCAAATTGTGATGACTTGAATTCATTAAGCTCAGATAGTTTAAAAAACTTATTACATTTATCTGGAAGAGGTGTAAGAAGTTTTTTTCCAAGATATGGGGTATACAGATCTCTAGTTTCAAATAGCGATATGAAATATTTAAAAAGCACTGTCCTAAAAGAAAAAATTATTGATCTTTATGATTATGCTTATAAGAGATATGAAAATATGGATATCGTGATGGAAAATTTATACCAGTACGATTATAACGATTTTCTCGTTGAAAATTTTAATGTCGGGACACTTGATGATTCATTGTACTATCAACAGAATATGGCTTTGAATACAAATTTCATGTGTTCAATTAATTTTAAAAAAAAGATTAGATATTTGAATGGAATGACACGTTCAGTCAAAATTACCTTGGATGAGATTTTATCATTAATGAAAGAAGTAGACATATTAATTATCGATGAATTAAAAAATTAAATTATTTTGAAAAATTTAATAACTAAAATCCTTTCACTAATTATGTTTATGAGCTGCCAGAAAAACACCATTTATTCCAATGATGAAAATGCAAATGATAAAAAATATTATGGTCAAAATTTAGCAGGCAATCATGAATTTTGGAAAAATTTTAAAGGAATTGGATTTTCTATAAGCTCTTTAGGTATTTTCTCTTCAAGAGGAAGATTGCAAGAAGGTTTAAATCATGTCATTAACAACAATTATAATATGATAAGAACATGGGGTACAGGTGAGTATGAAAAATTCATTCTGAACGAAATTAAATCTAATAATTTGGATATTAAAGTTCAGCTTGGCGTATGGATAGATGAACATAAAGGGTTTAGAGCAAAAATTGATTCCGC
>CENX01024896.1_pt1 | contig 18106 bp, 13 predicted proteins | sample 361321 | NCBI WGS metagenome assembly CENX01 (sample SAMEA2619678, study PRJEB7988) | marine metagenome | isolation source: saline water (ENVO:00002010), including | reverse complement strand
TGAAGTGGGATCATATGGTAGTGATAATCATCTCCTCTTCCAAAATGCCCCCCCCAATTATCAAGTTCTCCCTCTTCATAAGCGTTTTCCCCGCGATTATTTAAAGCATTAAATATTGGGACACCATTAATCGCAATTGCGATGGCCCCTCTAAATAAATTAACTGATGTATCTACTGGATTAACTGCCATTTTTGGATTTAAAGTAATTCTCCAACTATTATCACCGGTGTAATTTTGAGGGATGGGCACCTGCTCCTGCCATGAAGTTATTCCAATTCCCATCTCATGCTCAGGCCAACTATAAGAATTTACATAAAAATACTCATCATCACTATTGATGGTTACTTCAGTAAATTTTTCAAAATGGGAAATTATAGTCTCCAATAGACTCTCATTTGAATCAACCCCCTCATTAGATGACTCTTCTGAAGACGGGGTTTCTTCCGCTGTTGAATCATCTGTTGTTTCTTCTGTGGTGTCGCTAGTCGAGTTGTTTGTAGTTTCTGTTGGTGAGGGAGATGTATTTGTAGTATCTGGAGCTGTCGATAGCTCATTGTCATCTTGTGAACAGGCAATGATGAGTATCAGAGAGAGTAAACAAAAAAGGGTCATTGTAGCGATCTTTCTTTTATGAGCAAATCGAAAATAAATAATGAGATAAGCAGAACAAAATAATAGAAAAAGGAGTCCGAGTTTGCCCTTGGTTTTTTTAATTTTTGTTATTGTGGGGTGTAGTTTTATGTTTAGGTCACCCCCTTTATTTAACTTTTGAGTCAATTCATAATGCTCTAAAATCAATACTTGATCCTCCATAGAAAATGCCGTTATGGGAAAGGTGATAACATTATTTGATTTGGCCTCTTTCAGGAAAACCATTTGCTCAGAAAAAGTAATATAATCAGCGGTGACCAATTGCGTATTGTCATATAATGGCCATTGTTTTAAATCGTGCTTATGCCCGTCTGTGTGAGAAAATAAACTGTATGTGACGATCAAAAAAAGAAAAAGGCAACACGACAAAAATATATTAGATTTATTCATGGTTATTATAAATTTAATATTCTCAATATAATGAAAACAGAGGGTTATGGATACTTAATTTTAAAAAAATTTTCTAGTAGTTTGGATGACTTTTCTTAAACCTAGTTATTAATATCTTCTATAAAAGATTCTAAAAGAAATTAGAAATACTTATATCACATGAAGTTATTAAAATTAAATATAATAAGAATCCCATTTTGCTTATTCTAATATCCTAAACGTTTCAGTTATGCTTATTACGGAAAAAAAGGAGCAAACTTTCTATTAGGCACCTTTTCAAAATAAAACTTGATGGGACTGATGTACTCATTTAAGGTAGAGACGCTCACCCTATCTTTTTTGATAAGGCGAAGAAAAAAGAGCTTCATTATTCAAAAAGAGCACGCATTAGATCATTACCATTTGCATACAACACTAGTGCCATCAAAAGGAAAAAGCCTGTCATTTGAGCATATTCCATAAACTTATCGTTAGGTTTTCTGCCAGTAACTATCTCATAAAGCAAAAACATTACATGGCCACCGTCTAGTGCAGGAATAGGAAGCACATTCATAAAAGCGAGAATAATTGAAATCAAGGCAGTGCTATTCCAAAACCCACGCCAATCCCAAACTGGCGGGAAAAGATTTCCTATTGCTCCAAAGCCCCCCAGTTGAGTGGCTCCTTTTTTGGTAAAGATGTATTGAAATTGAGACACATAATCATAGAGGGTCCAAAAGGTATGGCCAAAGCCTTCTACAATACTTTCTGAAAAACTGAGGTTTCTTGTTTTAAATGCAATATTTGAATTTTGTAGTAAGACACCAATCTTACCCTGGGCATTTGTTTGAATAGAAACAGTATTTAATCGCTCTTGTCTTAAAACAATCAAATCAAAAGGATTGTTGCCTTGCGTCTTTAACGCTTTTGTGAAATTAGCAAAATTATTCACCGCTGTTTCGTTCACTCCCACAATTTCATCATTAGCCATCAGGCCTGCTTTGGCTGCGGGCCCATCAGGTACTACAGAATTGATTAGTACTGGACTTGTTGGATAGAGGGGAAACATTTCTCCACTTTGGAACATTTGATCACCAAAATTTTCAGGTATTGAAATCACCCTAGAGCGACCGTCATTGCCCATAACGTCAACTGTGTTGACATTGCGCAAAAGTAAATAGCGATTTACATCCAAGATATTTTCGAGGGGCTTTCCATCTACCGCTAAAATTTCATCTCCATTTTTGAAACCCAACGCCTCCGCTAAGGGGGTAGGTTCTAATCCATATGGGAGATCGTCATTACTTAATGTTGTTTTTCCCCATACAAAAAGCACCATCATGTAGATTAAAAATCCTAGAATAAGGTTAACCGTCACACCGCCCAACATGATAATGAGTCTTTGCCAAGCTGGTTTTGAGCGAAACTCCCAAGGCTGTGGCGAGGCTTTCATTTGTTCGGTGTCCATGCTTTCATCAATCATACCAGAAATTTTGACATACCCTCCAAGAGGAAGCCATCCCACGCCATAGACCGTCTCTCCAACCTTTTTCTTAAATAAGGCAAACTTCACATCAAAAAACAAAAAGAACTTTTCTACTCTTGTTTTAAACAATCTAGCTGGAATGAAGTGTCCCAATTCATGAAGAATTATTAAAAAAGACAGACTTAGAAGTAGCTGAATAGCTTTTATAAAAAATGGACTCATAACGCAAAAATTCAGACAAAAGTAGCACATTCAAATGCATAAAAAAAATTGATTTTTGTCTCCCAACAAAATAGGTAACCTTTATGAACTATAATTGACTAAATCCTTACTTTTGTAATGGAAAACCCATGATGCATTTTTTTAAAAAATATAGAATGTTTTTGCTCTCACTGGGAGGAGTTTCAATCATCACTCTGATTCTTTTTTACCGAGCTCTTAAACTAGAAAAACGTTTGCCTATCTATCAACCGGCAATGGTCAATTTCGAATTAGTAGATAGCACCTTACAACACCAAAAAAAATACCACCGAATTGCAAACTTCACATTGACCAATCAAAATGGAAAAACAATCTCCCAAGAAGACTATAAGGATAAAATATATGTGGCCGATTTTTTCTTTACGACCTGCCCCACTATTTGTCCTGTGATGACTAAAAATATGGTAGTCCTACAAAATTCGTTTCTCAATGACCCACAAGTTATGCTTTTATCTCACAGCGTGACACCTGACATCGACACTGAGGCTCAACTAAAAAAATATGCCCTAGAAAAGGGTGTAAAAGATCAAAAATGGAATTTAGTCACTGGAGATAAAAAAGAAATTTATCAATTAGCTAGAAAGTCCTATTTGGTAGTGAAAGAAGATGGAGATGGGGGGCCTTTTGACATGATTCATACTGAAAATTTTGTTTTGGTAGATCCAGACAACCGCATTAGAGGGTTTTATGACGGTACCAACTTACAAGAAATTGCCCAACTGCTTGAAGACATACAAGTCCTTAAGAAAGAATATCTCTACTAATTTTTTCTAAAAACTTTTTTGTTTTGACATTCTGCTTTTGATTACTTTTGGTATTCAAAATGATTCTAAATAATGGTGTCACTGGATATGTTGTCAAATGGCCAATCGGCATTAATAGAGCATTTCGACACTGACGTACTGCCCTTAAAATTAATTGAAATGGGTTGTTTGCCAGGAAGTACTATTTCACTTATTCAAAAAGCTCCATTTAATGACCCACTTTATATAAAAATTGATGATTCTTTTTTAGCTATTAGGAAAGAAACTGCAAAACACATTTTTGTGCAACTGAAATGACTACATGGTGAAAACCCTCAATATTGCGCTATTAGGAAATCCCAATACGGGGAAGACATCAGTTTTTAATCAACTCACTGGACTAAATCAAAAAGTAGGAAATTATCCGGGGATAACGGTGGAGAAGAAAGAAGGTAGATGCCGCCTAGATCGAAACACTAAAGGACACATAATCGATCTTCCAGGCACCTACAGTCTCAATGCCTCTTCAATGGATGAAAGTGTAGTGATTGAGTTATTGTTAAATAAAAATCATAAACACTTTCCAGATGTGGCAGTTGTGATCACTGACGTGGAAAATTTAAAACGCAACTTACTGTTGTTTACTCAAGTCAAAGATCTAGAAATCCCAACTCTTTTGGTAATTAATATGTCAGATCAAATGAGACGAAAAGGAATTGCTGTTGATGTTTCCAAAATGGGAGCTCTTTTAGATACTAAAGTTGTGCTCACTAGCATGAGAGAAAGCAAAGGAATAGAAGCACTGAAACAGCAGCTAATAGACTTTAGAAAACTTTCTGTTAAACCTTGCCTAGACCTAGCCAATATAGATACTACTTATTTTGAGAGTTTGCAAAAAACTTTTCCTAAACAGTCCCTTTACAAACTTTGGCTAGTCATCACCCAAGATGTAAATTTTTCAAAATTAGACCGCCAAGAAGTATCATATGAAGCAGCATTTAAAACGCAAACTGAAAAGGAGCTTAAAAGAATGCAGCAAAAAGAAACGATCAAAAGATATCAATTCATAAATACAGTTCTTAAAAAAACCTATAAGATGAACGTAGAATTGGCCACTGATTTAAGAAGTCGTTTGGATCGAATTCTAATTCACAAATTTTGGGGTTATTTGATTTTCTTCGCGATTTTACTCACCATTTTTCAAGCTATTTTTGAATGGAGTAGCATTCCAATGGATCTTATTGATTCTTTTTTTGTTGACCTAAGTGAGCAATTAAAAAACACGCTACCCGCTGGTTTGTTCACAGCATTACTAACCGAAGGAATACTTCCTGGTCTAGGTGGAATAATAATTTTTATTCCTCAAATTGCTTTTTTGTTTTTATTTATTTCTCTTCTAGAAGAGTCTGGCTATATGAGCCGAGTTGTCTTTTTGATGGATCGAGGTTTACGTCGTTTTGGTTTGAGTGGGAAAAGTATTATACCGCTTATATCGGGTACAGCCTGTGCTATACCGGCTGTTATGGCTACACGAAATATTGAAAATTGGAAACAACGGCTCATCACCATTTTAGTGACCCCTTTCACCACTTGTTCGGCTCGTCTTCCTGTCTATTCGATTTTGATCGCTTTAGTAATTCCACAAGGTTATTTTTTGGGAATGAATTACCAAGGACTTACACTCATGGCTCTCTATTTGTTGGGTTTTGGTATGGCGTTGTTAGCTTCTTTGGTCTTGAACAAAGTACTTGATATTAAATCTAAAAGTTATTTTGTTATAGAAATGCCCAACTATAAATTGCCATTGATCAAAAATGTTACCCTCACTGTTTTGGAAAAATCCCGCACTTTTGTTGCTGAGGCAGGTAAAATAATTATGGCAATCTCCATTTTACTTTGGATTCTTGCCTCTTATGGCCCTGGAGAATCCTTCAAGAATGCAGATATTATTATTGCTCAGCATTATCCATTAATCAGTGGAGAAGCCAAAACACAAAAAATAAGTGCCTACAAACTCGAACATTCATACATTGGTCTTTTAGGAAAATTTATCGAACCTGCAGTTAACCCTCTAGGTTATGATTGGAAAATAGGTATTGCATTGATTGCTTCTTTCGCGGCACGAGAAGTTTTCGTGGGGACCTTGGCCACCATATATAGTGTAGAGAATGATGCTGATGAAACCATTAAAAATAGGATGGCACAAGAAACCAATGCCTTTGGCGAACCCCTATTTAACATAGCTTCTGGAATTTCTCTCATGCTCTTTTATGCTTTTGCCATGCAATGTATGAGTACCCTTGCCATTGTGAAAAAAGAAACTAACAGTTGGAAATGGCCTATACTGCAACTTTTTTTCATGACCATTTTGGCGTACCTTTCCGCATTAATAAGTTTTCAAATTCTCAACTAATGGAAGTACCTATTCAAACAATTTTGGTTTTTTTGGCCGGAATACTCGCACTAGGCTATTTGTCTAAAAAATTTGTATTTACAACAAACAAGAAAAATAAAAACTGCTCTACTGACTGTAATTGTCATTAGTTTATCCTGTTTTTTTAATCCCTTTTTATGAATTGAAAAAAAAGAGTTATATTCAAATTACTAAATAAAACGAATTTAAACATGACTAACAGTAAAAGACTATTTTTTGGTAGTTGTTTTGCCTTAATAACAACTGCTTTCTCCTTTAGTATTCGCGCAGGAATTCTACCTCAGTTAGGTGAAGATTTTCAATTGAGTGGCCAACAATTGGGTTTTATTAATTCCATGTGGTTTTTAGGATTTCCTATTTCAATGATTTTGGGAGGTCTATTTTATCATACTATCGGTCCAAAAAAAATCATGCAATTTGCTTTTTTAACACATACTTTAGGGATAATACTTACCATCTATTCTGGCGGATATATAGGATTGTTAATTTCAACTTTAATGATAGGAATTGGCAATGGTTGTACTGAGGCTGCATGTAACCCAATGATAGCGGATGCGTACGAAGGCAAACAGATGAACACCCTTCTCAACCGCTTTCACATGTGGTTTCCAGGGGGTATAGTAATAGGAAGTTTGGTATCTAAATTTATGACCGATGCTTCACTGGGTTGGCAATCTCAAATTTGGATTATTATGATTCCTACGCTTATTTATGCCTACCTTTTTGCGGGGCAAGAATTCCCAAAGCCAAAAATACAGGTAGCTACTTCGGTGGCTGGAAATTTAAAAGCTATGGCCAAACCTATTTATATTTTTATTTTGGGATGTATGGCGCTTACTGCAATATCAGAATTTGGTCCTCAACAATGGACGAGTTTAATTATGGCCAGTAGTGGGGCGCAACCAATGGTAATCCTTGCGCTAGTGACAGGGTTGATGGCTGTGGGGCGTTATTTTGGTGGAGACATTGTTCATCGTTTAGATCAAACAGGAGTGCTTTTGGGGTCTGCTGTTTTAGCGGCTATTGGAATTTTGTTATTCAGCACCCAAACGGGTATGATGACTTATGTAGCAGCTATTTTCTTTGCTCTTGGAATATGCTATTTTTGGCCTAACATGATTGGTTTCGTGGCAGAAAAAATCCCAGCAAGTGGTGCCCTAGGCATGTCAATTGTCGGAGGAATGGGGATGTTTTCAACCTCTATTTTTCAACCCATTATTGGGGGATGGATCGATGCTTCAAGAGAAAGTCAAAGTGCTATGGGGCTCACAGGAGAAGCCCTAGAATTGGCGGCTGGGCAACAAACACTCACTTATATGATTAGTTTTCCAGTTATTTTAATCATCTTATTTACAATACTATATTTTTGGCAAAAAAATGCTAAACTAGCAACTGTCTAAAAATTGAATTTGGCTTTTTTATGGGTTCATATGGCTTTCGATAGCTTCAATCTCAATAGGAATGTCTGCCATAAGGTTTAGTGGTTCTCCCCGCTCTTGTATAACCACATCATCTTCTAGACGAATACCAAATCCTTCTTTGGGAATATAAATACCAGGCTCTACAGTAAAAACCATTTGAGCTTCCATAGGTAAATGAAGCAAACCATAATCATGCGTATCTAAGCCCATATGATGTGAAGTGCCATGCATGAAATATTTTTTATAAGCAGGCTGATCAACACTTTCATTTTGAAGATCAGCTTTATCTAAGAGACCTAGTCGAACCAATTCAGAAGTCATAATTTTTCCAACTTCAACATGATATTCCTTCCAAAGAGTCCCTGGAACCAAAAGTTTAGTAGCCTCCTTTTTGACCTTTAAGACCGCCTCATATACTGCTTTTTGCCTTGCCGAAAAAACTCCTGAAACAGGGATGGTTCTTGTCATATCACTAGAATAATTACCGTATTCTGCTGCCACGTCAAGTAAAATCAAATCCCCTGCACTACATTTTTGATTGTTATCAGTGTAGTGCAACACATTGTTATTATTGCCACTAGCTATGATGGGTTCATAAGCAAATCCTTTGGAGCGGTTGCATATAAATTCATACACTAAAGCAGCCTCAATTTCGTATTCCCAAATTCCAGGTTTAATAAGTTTTAAAATCCGTTTAAATCCTTTTGCAGTGATGTCGCAAGCCTTTTGAATTTGCCCAATTTCTTCTTGTGATTTTACCGCACGAAGTTTTTGTAGAATTGGGTTGCTTTTGGCAACTGAGTGGGCAGGATAATTTTTATTACACCAAGCAATAAATCGATCTTCTCTAGTCTGAGTTTCAACACTTTGTCGATAATGTTCATTTGTGTTAAAATAAAAGCACTCGCATTGTGTGCTCAATTCTTGAAAAACACGTTCAAACTCAGAGAGCCAATAGACTGTTTTGATTCCGCTCATTTCTGTAGCCGCTTTTTTGGTGAGTTTTGCTCCTTCCCAAATAGCAATATGAGCATTCGTTTCTTTAACAAATAGGAGTTCTCTATGGGTTTTTTCAATGGCATCAGGAAATAATACTAATATAGTTTCTTCTTGATCCACTCCAGTTAAATAGAATATATCGCGGTGTTGAGCAAAAGGGAGAGTGCTGTCAGCACTTATGGGATAGATATCATTTGAATTAAAAATAGCAAGACTGTTAGTCATTAGAGATTCAGAAAAGGCTTTTCTTTTTTTTTGATAAAAAGTGTGGGGAAGAGGATTATATCGCATGCTTTTCATATTAATAGATGAGCACAAGGGTGTTTGTTGCCATTTGATAGTAAAGATATTTAAAAAACAATCAAATCTTTAAACAGTTGAATTCTTTAAAAAATAGCCTATAAAAATGGATTTGCAGTTTGCCGTAAGGGCTTTATGGTTTAAATTTGTACTTACAATTTTGAATTTAACTATGAGTACAACTTCCTCTATAGTCCGAAAAGTGGCCATGGCACTTTCCGGGTTGTTCCTAATTCTCTTTTTGACGCAGCATTTTGTGATTAACATCACTTCCGTTTTTAGCGCAAAAACCTTCAATATGCTGTCTCACTTCATGGGAAATAATCCTTTAGTGCAATTCTTATTGCAGCCACTTCTAATTGCAGGGGTGCTATTTCATTTTGTGATGGGCTTTGTTTTAGAAATTCAAAATAGAAAGGCGCGCAATTCTAAATATGGAGCATACAAAGGAGGAGCCAATGCCAGCTGGGTTTCGCGAAACATGTTGCTTTCTGGGACAGTAGTTCTTTCTTTTCTAGCTCTACATTTTTATGACTTTTGGATTCCTGAAATGGATTATAAATACATTGAAGCACTCCCATTAGATCCAGAACGTTATCATGCAGAGACAATTCATAAATTTGAAAGTCCAGTGCGAGTTTCAATATACGCCCTTTCTTTTGTTTTTCTGGCCTTGCATCTTTCGCACGGTTTCAACTCCTCGTTTCAGTCTATTGGAGCTAATAATAAATATACTAAAGCATTCAAAGGGTTCACAAAAGCCTTCGCATTTGGTATCCCTTTTGGGTTTGTTTTTATTGCATTATATCATCATTTAACCGCATTTTAATATGGCGCTAGATTCTAAAATTCCACCTGGTTCGTTAGCCGAAAAGTGGGCCAAACATAAAAGCAATATAAATTTGGTAAGCCCAGCAAACAAACGTTTGATTGACGTCATTGTCGTGGGAACAGGACTAGCAGGGGCCTCTGCTTCTGCCACTCTAGCTGAATTGGGCTATAACGTAAAAACTTTCTGTTTTCAGGACTCTCCCAGAAGAGCACACTCTATTGCTGCACAAGGAGGAATTAATGCTGCAAAAAACTATCAAGGGGATGGAGACTCTACCTATCGCCTTTTTTATGATACTATAAAAGGGGGTGATTATCGTTCAAGAGAAGCCAATGTATATCGTCTAGCGGAAGTATCTGAGAACATTATAGACCAATGCGTAGCACAAGGCGTCCCATTTGCTAGAGACTATGGGGGACTTTTAGACAATCGTTCTTTTGGTGGCGTATTAGTTTCTAGAACCTTTTATGCCAAAGGGCAAACTGGGCAGCAACTTTTATTAGGGGCTTATTCAGCAATGAACCGTCAAATTGGTAGAGGGAAAATTAAAATGTATAACCGACATGAAATGATGGATTTAGTGGTGGTTGATGGAAAAGCCCGAGGAATTATTGCCCGTAATCTAATCAATGGTGAGTTAGAACGACACGGCGCACATGCCGTTGTGATTGCTTCTGGAGGCTATGGGAATGTTTTTTTTCTGTCTACTAACGCGATGGGTAGCAATGTATCTGCTGCTTGGAAAATTCACAAAAAAGGAGCCCATTTTGCTAACCCCTGTTTTACTCAAATTCATCCCACCTGTATTCCGGTTTCAGGAGATCATCAATCTAAATTGACTCTTATGTCAGAGTCATTGCGAAATGATGGGCGGATTTGGGTGCCCAAAAAAATAGAGGATGTCAAAGCCATTCGTGATGGATCACTTAAACCCACTGATATAGTAGAAGAAGATAGAGACTACTACTTGGAAAGAAGATATCCAGCTTTTGGAAATCTTGTACCTAGAGATGTAGCCTCAAGAGCAGCCAAAGAGCGTTGTGATGAGGGGTATGGTGTCAACAAAACTGGTGAAGCTGTTTATTTAGATTTTGCAGCTGCCATAACACGCTACGGCAAAGAACAGGCACATGTAAGAGGCTTGGATGAAAATAATGTAGCCTTAATTAAAAAATTAGGACAACAAGTGATCCGTGCAAAATATGGGAATCTATTTCAGATGTATGAAAAAATTGTAGATCAAAACCCATATGAAACACCAATGATGATTTATCCTGCAGTACACTACACAATGGGAGGAGTTTGGGTCGATTATAATTTGATGACTTCTATCCCTGGTTGCTATGCCATTGGAGAAGCCAACTTTTCCGACCATGGGGCAAATCGGTTAGGAGCTTCTGCCCTTATGCAAGGTTTAGCTGATGGCTATTTTGTTTTGCCCTATACCGTTGGCGATTATTTGTCCAATGAAATTAGAACGGGTCGAATAGCTACTGACTTACCCGAATTTGAAAAAGCTGAAACTGCTGTGCGTGAGCAAATGGAATCTTTTATAAATTCTAAGGGGACTAATTCTGTAGATTATTATCATAAAAAACTTGGTAAAATAATGTGGGATAAATGTGGTATGTCTCGAAACGAAAATGGGCTTAAAGAAGCCATAAAAGAAATAAAAGAATTGCGGGAAGATTTTTATAAAAATGTGAATGTGCCAGGCACCTCTTCAGAATTTAATGAGCAGTTAGCCAAAGCGGGACGAGTAGCAGATTTTTTAGAATTAGGTGAACTTTTTGCTAAAGACGCTCTTGAAAGAACAGAATCTTGCGGGGGTCATTTTAGGGAAGAATCTCAAACTCCGGAAGGCGAGGCCTTAAGAGATGATACTAATTTCACCTTTGTTTCTGCTTGGGAATACAAAGGAGAGCCCTCAAAAGCAAAGCTCAACAAAGAGGATTTGAAATATGAAGAAATTGAAGTAAAAACTCGCTCCTACAAATAAAGAACATATGAATTTGAAATTAAAAATTTGGCGTCAAGCCAACAAATATGCGAAAGGGAAATTTGAAACCCATCCAATAAACAACGTTTCACCCGATATGTCTTTTTTAGAAATGATGGATGTGCTCAATGAGCAATTAATAGCACAAGGAATTGACCCTATTGCTTTTGATCACGACTGCCGTGAGGGGATTTGCGGGATGTGTTCTATGTTCATCAATGGAGAGGCCCATGGACCAGATAGATTGGTGACAACTTGCCAATTGCACATGCGTAAATTTAAAGATGGTGAAACCATCACCATTGAACCGTTTAGAGCCAATGCCTTTCCTGTCATCAAAGACTTGGCAGTCGATCGTTCTTCTTTTGACAGAATCCAACAAGCTGGTGGTTTTGTAAGCGTAAACACTTCAGGGAATACACAAGACGCCAATGCCATACCTATTGACAAACACGATGCAGATAAAGCCTTTGACGCTGCTACATGCATAGGTTGTGGGGCCTGCGTAGCTTCATGTAAGAATGCCTCAGCCATGTTGTTTGTTTCTGCTAAAGTTTCACAATATGCTTTGCTCCCTCAAGGAAAAGTGGAAGCTACTGATCGAGTGATGAACATGGTCAAGCAAATGGATGAAGAAGGTTTTGGCAATTGCACAAATACAGGTGCTTGTGAAGTGGAGTGTCCAAAAGGGATATCTCTTGAAAACATAGCTCGTCTAAATAGAGAATATTTAGCAGCGAGTCTCAAGGGATAGCATCTATTTTTTTTCAAAAGCCCCGGCCCTATTTTCTCATAAAGTGAAATACTTGTTGGTATTCTATTTCATCAATATTGTGATATCCTGGTTATCCAAAAATAGTAATCCTACGGATTACTAATAACTCAATTTTAGCCTCTTTTGTTTTGCCCACACTTTTATAGCTAAAGCGACGGAGATAAATCTTGCCATTTCAATAATTGTGAATATTGAGGAGAACCCACGTTGCCCGTTAACTTTTGTGAAGCCCATGCAGAATAATCAGCAATATATTGCACGCCCTCTATGATCTCATTCAAATTATTAATACCTCATTGGCGAACTCTAAAAATGGAAAAAATATTTTTAGAATAACTTTTGCCCAAGCATCACTAATTTGATAAGATTATAAAAAATGAAATTCTAGTTTACCGACAGTATCAAGTAAATTTGAGTGAATTGTAAAATATACAAAAAAGTAAAACTAGATTCAATTAAGCCCAAGTTCGTCATAAGTCTGAATCACCTCAATGCAGCCAAAGTTTAGAAGTGTTTTCCTATCAAACATAGTGCTCACTCCAACAACTTCCATACCGGAAGCTTTTGCAGATTCAATGCCTGAATAGGTGTCTTCAAACACAAGACAATCTTTAGGATTAATGCCTAATTTTCTAGCAGCTGTCAAAAAAATATCTGGGTGTGGTTTTCCTTTTAATACTTCGTGCCCTCCGGTAGTAGAGTGAAAATAAGTGTGGAGTTGTAATGATTCAAAAATGAAGTCTATATTATCTTGATCCCCCATTGTCGCTAAACCCATGGGTATCCCTTTTTTTGATATTTGCTCTAAAAATGGAATCAATCCATCTATGGCTTTCACGTTGGGGTGATATAATTTACGATATAAAACCTCTTTGTAGCTTCCTATTTTTTGAAGCTCCTCTTTGGAATTTACAGTTGGAAAAAGGCGAGCCATTATTTCAATTAAAGAACCCTCATGGTATTTGGAATCAAAAGTTTCATAAGTCATATCGATTTGATGGAAGGCAAAAAATTCTATCCATGACTGTTGGTGGTAGGCCATATTATCTACCAGTGTCCCATCCATATCAAAAAGGAGTGCTTTTTTATCAAAATGATTTAAGAAAGAATTAATTTTAAGTCAATAAAAAATTGATGAGTAAAGATAGACAAGAATTGCTAAAGGTGGCTCTGATTCAAATAAATTCAGTGTGGCATCAACCTGAGAAAAATAGAATTTTACTTTCTCAAGAAATAAATAAAATTGGAGCAAAAGCGGATCTTGTTCTTTTACCAGAAATGTTTTCCACAGGTTTTTCTATGGCTCCAAAAAAACTAGCAGAGACAATGGAGGGTCAAACAGTGCAATGGATGAGGTCACTCGCAAAAGAATTTAATACTGTCATTGCAGGAAGTGTTATTATTAAAGAAGGAGGTTTTTTCTTTAATCGATTTTTATGGGTACCTCCAAAAGATGCGATAGCTTATTATGACAAACGCCATGGATTTTCATTAGTTGGTGAGGATCTAAAATATAAGGCGGGTGAAAATCCTGGCCTAGTAGACTATAAAGGATGGAAGATCTGCCTTCGTATTTGTTATGATTTACGGTTTCCTGTCTGGTGCCGAAACACAGAGGAGTACGACATACTTTTATTTGTTGCCAATTGGCCTAAACCTAGAATGCAAGCTTGGGATACGCTCCTAAAAGCCAGAGCTATCGAAAACATGGCTTATTGTTGTGGAGTTAATATTGTAGGAGAAGATCCTAAAGGGAATCAATATTTAGGGCATTCTGCTGGATATGATTGTTTTGGAAATAGGCTTACAGGACCCCTATCTGAAAAAAAACAGACTATTTGGGTTCCTCTAGATTATCAGGCACTCCAAGCACATCGGAAGCAGTTCCAGTTTTTAGAAGATCGAGATAATTTTGAGTTACGTTAAACGTTTCATTGAGGTCCCAATTAGCACGTAATTCGATTTTCTTTGCGCTTCGATTCAGGGGATCTAAGAAGTATATCACAGGTTCGGGTTGAATTTTTTCAAGATAATTTCCTGTGTCCCATTCTTTGTTTCCATTTACGTCTTTAATCAGACGAAAATAATAAGTAGCTGCGTCCAATAATGGGAATTTGTACACACCAGATTCAACAGGTGAATCATAAAATCGTTTAACGTTTAAGTCGCTATCTAAAAGTTGCAATATAAAAGGCTCCGGGTCGTCATATTGCAGCCTAAGGAATATAGTTCCGTAGTCCTCGATTTTTTTAGTTCTTGTTCCATATTTCATAGTATCGTTAGTGTTGCCTAAAAAATCAACCAGCGCATTTGGGAAAACACTAATAGTATATTCATCATTTGGAAGGGCTTCAAATTGCAATGCAATGCGATCATAATTTTCAAGAATTTTCAGGACAACTGGAACAGGAATAGAGTCTTTTCCAAAGACTTCTACTTTTGTGCTATCTATCTCAACTATAGGTAAATTTGAGCTAAGTAAATAGGGTTCTGTTAAAGATAAATTCCCTTTAGTATTTGATTTTATGACTAATGAATCAGGTAGGGGTTCTTGATTAAAAAAAACTGTTTTAGTCAATAATGTATCACGCATTGGAAAAGAAAATTTGATCGAATCAAGAGCAGCGCCTTTAAACCAAAAATTAAGCGAATCAGCTTTTCTATTTTTATTGATCAAATAAGAAAAACTATCTGGTAGATCAGATACAATTTCAAAATCTTGTCCTTCATATTCACCATAATGACCTAAATAAATGTGATGATTATTGACAAAGGCAGGATTAGCCCAAGCAAAAGACAGCTTTTCATTAAAAAGTCTTAGGGTGATTAAACTATCAGTAGGAAGAGTAATTGGTGTAGCAAGAAACCCAATTTTATCTGTAGATTGATTAAATAAATAATTGCTTCCCACATCTTGAAGAGCAATGAGTTCATAGTCACCCGCTCTTAAATTTCTAAATTCAAATAAAAGGGTATCTAAAGTATTGGTTACATAAAAAGGTTTTTTGGTAAAAATAGTAGAATCATTATAAGAAGTGTCAATGGGATAGAGCTGAAGTGAAATAAATCGTTCGGTGTCTTTTTCAAAAGCATCAAAAACACGCCCTCTAAGATTTAAAGAATCAATTTCTGATCCAGTAGAAAGGATATAAGTGAAATAAGGCAACGGATTTGATTCATTGAAATCTACAATGCTTTCACCAAAATTAAATGTATATGTCGTATTTTCTAGTAAGCTATCTTTCAATTTTATTGTTACTTTTTTGGACGCTCCAGTTTGAGGATAGACCGCATATTTTTCCCGTTCTAAAGGAGGCGAAATAATCAATTGTTTTGATAAATCTTTTAAAGTAACGTATTCATCAAAGTTTAATCGTATTTCTGTTTTATCAAATTCTGTAGATTTCATTTTAGGTGAAGCATTAACCAGCCTAGGTGGTATAGAGTCTTCAGCCCCACCCGTAGGACTTCCTGGTTTGGCACATTGAACTAAAGTGGTAAGAAAAAATAAATAGAGAAGAGTTAGTGTCAATTTCATCGCTACAAAATAACACAATATTGTAGTTAGAACCTATAACCGATAACGGCAATGCATAATTTTAATTGAGAATCTTCTAAGGGAGTCATTGTACAGGTAGTGAGGGTAGCCCCTGAGGTGATTAAATGTTAATATAAAGAAAATGTTCTTTAGTTTTTTTTAAACTAGCTTGAGTTTCGAAAACATTTTTAATTATTTTCAAACGATCGCTTTGATCAGCTAAATCCAGTGGGGGAGTATCGATTATACCTTTAAGATAATTTGTATACATGTTTTTGAATAATTTCAATTGCTGACTAGCTATTATTTCAGATTTGTAATAGCTTCTTTCTTGTTTCCTTTTTGAAAGTAGTGGAACAGAAATGATTCCTCTAATAGAATTGAAGTTTGCACTCTTTAGAATAGCCTTTCCCAACAATTAGTCAAAAAGCTTCCCAATGTGTTTTTATTTTTTGTATTTGAGTTGATCAATTAAGTTGGCCGCCAGCCCCTCTTTGTAGAAATAACAATGCGTGACAAGAAGTTCAAGGGATAAATGCAGGCTTAATTGTAGGAAGATCATTGTTATATTAGTTAAAGTGATCAGTAAAAGGGAGCAACACAAAACATTCAATACAAATCTTTTTATCATGTTGAGACAAATAATTTCTAAAGCTGAAACAAAGACAAGGAAGAATAAGATTAATAAAAACTCTGGAGCGTCTGTTGGTAAACTTTTTTCATGTAAAATTTTAGGCTCACTATTAAAGATACTAAAAAGGATTATTTTTACTTAATGAAAAATCCAACAGAGCAGTTTAAAAAAGTTATTTCCCATGCTAAAGAATATGGGTTTATCTTTCCTTCTAGTGAAATTTATGAGGGACTTAGTGCGGTTTATGATTATGGGCAAAACGGTGTTGCGTTAAAGAATAATATTAGAGATTATTGGTGGAAAGCTATGGTCCAAATCAATGATAATATTGTAGGCCTAGATACTGCTATATTTATGCATCCTACCACTTGGAAAGCTTCAGGTCACGTCGATGCTTTTAATGATCCACTGATTGACAATAAAGATTCCAAAAAGCGATATCGTGCGGATGTATTAATAGAAGATCATGTAGCAAAAATTGAGACTAAAATTGAAAAAGAAATTATCAAAGCTGCAAAACGTTTTGGAGATAATTTTGATAAAGAACAATTTATAGCAACTAACCTAAGAGTTTTGGGATATCAAGAAAGAGCAGCTTCTATACTCAAACGAATGGGGACTGCTTTGGAACACGAAAATCTTGCTGACGTCAAAAGTTTGATTGAAGAATTAGAAATTTGTTGTCCTGAATCAGGATCACGTAACTGGACAGAAATCAAACAATTCAACCTTATGTTTGGCACCAAGTTAGGAGCCAGTGCAGAAAGTGCAATGGATTTATATTTAAGACCCGAAACTGCTCAAGGTATTTTTGTCAATTTTTCAAATGTTCAAAAAACGGGTAGAATGAAATTACCTTTCGGAATTGCACAAACTGGTAAAGCATTCCGCAATGAAATTGTGGCTCGTCAATTCATTTTTAGAATGAGGGAATTTGAACAAATGGAAATGCAATTTTTTATACCTCCTGGTTCCCAAAAAGAATGGTATACATATTGGAAAGAAAAAAGACTACAATGGCATCTGGCGCTAAATATGGGACAAGAAAACTATCGCTTCCATGATCATGATAAGTTGGCTCACTATGCAGATGCCGCTTGTGATATAGAATTCAAATTTCCCTTTGGCTTCAAAGAACTGGAAGGGATACATTCTAGAACAGATTTTGATTTGGGGAATCACGAAAAGTTTAGTGGGAAAAAACTACAGTATTTCGACCCTGAAAAGAATATTAACATTACTCCTTTTGTTTTAGAAACATCGATTGGTTTAGACCGTATGTTTTTAGCTGTTTTTTCTAATGCTCTTCAAGAGGAAACCCTTGACAATAATACGACCAGAGTTGTACTAAAAATACCACCCTTTTTAGCCCCTACCAAAGTGGCCATTCTTCCTCTAGTTAAAAAAGATGGGTTACCTGCACTAGCCAACGAAATTGTTGATCAGCTGAAATGGGACTTTACCATTAACTATGACGAAAAAGATGCTCTAGGAAGGCGCTATCGTAGGCAGGACGCCCTCGGCACCCCATTTTGCATTACGGTTGATCACCAAAGTTTAGAAGACAATACAGTGACCTTAAGGAATCGCGATTCTATGAAACAAGAAAGGGTAGCCATTTCAGCCTTAAAGACAATTTTAGTTGATAAAGTTTCTATCACA
>CENX01137220.1_pt1 | contig 18119 bp, 13 predicted proteins | sample 361321 | NCBI WGS metagenome assembly CENX01 (sample SAMEA2619678, study PRJEB7988) | marine metagenome | isolation source: saline water (ENVO:00002010), including | reverse complement strand
AATTTTAGGCTACAATATCTAAAGGCATAAAATCAGTCAAATGGTAACCAAAGAAATAAAAGAATTATTATACAAATTAGCCCCTTCTGGGTTTGTAGTATCCCTAGACTTGGAAACTACAGGCGTAGATAGCTCTAAAGATAAAATAATTGAAATTGGGGCTACAAAATATAATATTGCTGAAAATACTAAAGAATATTTTTCTCAATTAGTTAATCCTTTGACTCAAATAAGTGAGTTTATTGAGGATCTTACTGGAATATCAAATTTAGATGTCGAATCTATGCCTATAATTGATGAAGTAAAAAAAGAATTTGAAGACTTTTATCTTGATCATGAAGAAAACCAACATCTCATTATTGCCCACAATGCAAATTTTGATATAGGTTTTTTAAAAAGTAATGGATTTAAATTTAACAAACAAATATTTGATACTTATGATTTAGCTTTTTCATTGATTGATAAAGGAGAATATAATCTTGAATCTTTAGCAAGATTTTTTGATGTAGAAGTTAAGAATTTTCATAGGGCTAAAGACGATTCTGAAGCAACTTTAGAAATATTCTTAAAATTACTTAATATTCAAAGTGATTTAGGAGATTTTAATAAGATTATCTTTGATAGATTTTCTCAATTTAATATAGATTCATTTAAAAAATTTGCTCCTTACGAAATATCAAAATATTTTATTGATCTTGATTATAAAGAAATAAATAATAATAATTCTGTCCATCAAAAAGAATTAGAATTATCAGAATTTCCTGACAGTGTCACTAAACTATTTTCAAAGGATGAAATCGGGAAGCTAATTGATGAATTTGAGATAAGAAAAAATCAATTAAGCATGGCAAAATTTATTGAAAATAATTTAACTTCGAAAAATATTAGTTTAATTGAAGCTTCGCCTGGGACCGGCAAAACTATGGCCTATTTAGCACCAATAGCTTTGAAAGCTTGTAAAGATAATATTAGAGTTGTCATTGCAACCAATACTAAAGCACTACAAGATCAAATAGTTAATAAAGATTGGTTTTTACTTAATAAATATTTGTCAGATGTAAATAAAAAAAATGACATTAAGTTAGCAATCCTTAAAGGGAGGAAAAACTATATTTGTAAAAAATTAGTCAAAAGTTTTGTCCCTGCAAATTATAGCGAAATGAGAGTTTATTTTAAAATTTTTAAATGGAATTTATACACTAAAAATGGTGATATTAGTGAAATAGATTTAAAAAATGAATTCAATGTCTTTTTAAAGTTTTCCGCAATAAATGAGACCTGTATTAAAAGATGCACAGATTGCTATGTAATAAATGCAAGAAATAATGCTAAAAAATCAAATATCATTCTTACCAATCATTCATTAGCTATGACATCATCCACTACAGAAAAAAATATTCTTGAAGATATTGATTTGCTTCTTATTGATGAAGCACATGAAATTTCAAATGTTGCCACAGATGTATTTACTTTAAAGAATTATTTGAATGATTTTCAAAATAACATTGCATCGCTCTCTAACTTTAAAAGCAGTATAAAAGCTTTAGATGAAAAAATTATAAATATCTTGAAAATCTTTATTAATTTTGAAGAGAAAATAAATATCTTAAATGATGAATTAGCAATAATTAATAAATTATTTAATGACTTAAAAATAAAAAAACAAGGAATTTTAAAATTAAAAATAGATAACTACAATCAGTACTTTCAAAGTGATATGTTGCTTTTAAAAACAAAAGAAACAAAAAAATCTATAAATGACCTATTAAGCCTTATAGAAATTAACGATTTGAAAGGAGTTATTGATAATAATGTAATTAATATTATAAGTTCTTTAGAAAAATATATAAATAATTTTGAGGTCATATTTGACTCAGAAGATTCAAATATGATTTCTTGGGTTGAAGGCGACAACAAAGAAAGTTTGATATTTATTTCTTCGCCAGTATCTGTTGATAATTATCTTAAGAATTCGATTTTTGAAAATCAAGAAAATATTATATTAACCGGAGCAACATTAACATCTTTTGGGTCACCAGAAGAATTTTGTAATGAAATTGGAATTAATAATTTAAATAATTATGAAATTTTCGATTCTGAATTTGATTATAAAAATAATGTTTTGCTTAGTATTCCTTCTAATATGCCTGAACCAAATGATCCAAATTATACAAGTAATTTAGTTGACCTGATAACAGACCTTTCATCAAAAATAGATGATAAAATTCTTGTTCTTTTCACTTCTTACGCATCATTAAATAATGTCAGAAAAGGACTAAAGACAAAAAATTTTAGTGATGTTGTATGTCAGGGCGTTGATGGAAATGCACAAAGAGTAATTGGTAAATTTAAAAACCAAGGATCAGTTCTTTTAGGTACAGGCCCATTATGGCAAGGAGTTGATTTTGGTTCCGACGTAAATATTAAAGCTTTAATAATTTCTAAATTGCCTTTCTCAGTCCCAAATGACCCATTAATTAATGCTAGAAGTCAGAAATACTTTGAGCCTTTTCTTGAGTTCTTCGTTCCTGATGCAGTAAGAAAATTTAAACAAGGCTACGGCAGGCTAATAAGATCAAAAAAAGATTTTGGGAGCTTAATTTGTGCTGATTCTAGAATTTTATCTAAAAATTATGGAGAAGAATTTATGAACTGCATTCCAGATTACTCATATATCCAAGAGCCAGTTCTTGAGATATCAGACCATATTAAATCTTGGCTTGATAATCATGAATGAGTTATATTTATGCGATTCACAACAAATTGACCTAAAAGCTACCCTAGATGGAGGCCAGGCATTCAGGTGGCATCAATATAAAAATGGTTTTAGAGGAATAATTGGCAATTCTAGCTACTATATTTTTAAAAAAAATAAAAAAATATATCTTGAGTCAGATAATCTTAGTAATGATAAATTTGTATTAGTTAAAAATTATTTAGATTTAGAATACGATTTAAATTTATTAGCAATAAATTTTAAGAATAACTTATATTTATCCAATTTATTTAAAAAGTATCTTGGGTTAAGAATTCTAAAACAAGATCTTTGGGAGACTATGGTGTGTTTCATTACATCAAGTGTTTCAAATATTTCAAAGATTAAAAGAAATATAAATGATTTATGTTTAAATATTGGTGACAAAGTTGATTTTGGCAAGTATGATTACACATTTCCAGGTCCAGAGAAAATTATAAATTTTGGAGAAGAAAATTTGAGGAAATTAGGTTTTGGTTTTAGGGCTCCATATATAATTGATGCTTCAAAAAAAGTTATTAATAACGATATAATTTTAGATAATTTATTTAATTTTTCTTATGAAAAATCTCTTGCTGAGTTAACTAAAATTAATGGTATTGGCAGAAAAGTTGCTGACTGTATAATGACATATGGTTTACAGAGGGAAGATGTATTTGCTGTTGATAGATGGGTTAGAAGAGGCCTTATAAATAAACTGAATTATAATTGTAAATATACCAATGATAAACTTTCTATTATTGCAAGAAAAAATTTTGGTTCTTTTTCTTCATACATTCAACAATATATTTTTTATGGAGAAAAAACTTAAAGAGTATAGTTTGATATAAACTCTATTTCATCTTTTTTTGATTTAAGAAAATCATTAAATTTTTTGTATTCAATATCATTAAGTATTATTGAAGCTTCTAAATCATTGCAAGATTTTAGTTTTTTAATTTCTGAAAAACTTATATGTGCATTTGATCTTAAAAGTGAATTTTTATAATCATCCAAAGTTGTTGAATTAATTTCATTGATACAATAAAGATCTTCAAATGTATCCTGATCAACTTTTTTTAAAATTTTAAATTCTTCTTTGGTGATATTTATATTAGCTTTGACTAAATTAGAAATAAATACCATGTCATTAATTTTTTTTCTTAATACTTTTCTAATATTAATTTCACCAATAATATCTTTTTTTTCATCTGAATTAATCATTGCAATTGAATAAATCATTAAGGTCCAGTTAGATATATTTTTTTGATTGAAATTTATTTCAGAAGGCTCAAAATCATAAAAAAACTTAAGTGCATCTAATTGTTTTAATTCTACTAGCATTTCTTTGCATTTAGGTTCAAGTGTAATTTTTTCAATTTCATTTTTTATTCTATCTTTGCTTAACTTTTTTATATTTCTTAATGAGTTATTTAATTCAATTAAAGTTTCTTTTTCAATAATAAATTCTAATCTTTTTGAAAATTTAATTGCCCTGAAGATTCTTGTCGGGTCATCATTAAAGCTATCTTTATGAATAATTTTAATTTTTTTATTCTTTAAGTCTTTAATTCCATTAAATGGGTCAATAAAATCATTTTTTAAATTAAATAAATTAATAGCAATTGAATTTATTGTGAAATCTCTTCTATATAAATCTTTTTGTATCGATACATTGAAATTATCAATTTTAGGTAAACTGCCCTTCGGGATGTAAGATTCTTCCCTAGTTACAGAAAAATCATAATATTTTTGATTGTATAGTAATTTATAAGTATTGAACTCAGAAACCTTAATCTTTTTTATATCTTTTTGGCTATCAATAAAATTAATAAATTCATTAGTATCTCCTTTTATGCAGAAATCTAATTCTTTTGGTTGTTTTCCTAATAAGATATCTCTTACTGCTCCACCAACAAGAAAAATTTCCAAATTATTAAAATTATGATTTTGAATCTTATTAATAAATTCTATATCTGTATGGGGTAAAAAATTTTCTATAATACTTTCATTTTTCATAGCAATTGGTATTGTTGTATAAGTAATATTAACTTAAATCTTATAAATGTTTGATAAAGATATAACTAAATTAGAAAAAAAATTGGGTTTTAAATTTAAAAACCCCCAATTAATTTTTATTGCATTAACCCACAAGTCGCATCCATCTTCAGGTGAAAACAATCAAAGACTAGAATTTTTAGGTGATTCAATTCTGAGTGCAGTCATAACAGAATATTTGTATGAAAAATTTACTGAAGACAATGAAGGCAGGTTAACTTCCATGAGGGCTTCATTAGTAAATGAAGATTCACTTTTTAATTTAGCTAAAAATATCGATTTAAATGAATTTGTTAAGATGAGTGATGAAGAATTATCTAGAAATGGGAATTTAAGAAAAGCAGCTTTAGCTGATACGTATGAAGCTATTATTGGGGCAATTTTTTTAGATCAAGGTTACAATAAATCTAAGATAACTATATTGAATTTATTTAAAAATGATTTAAAAAATTTAAAAAATATCAAAACTTTTAAAGACCCTAAATCTGTCCTTCAAGAAAAACTTCAATCAAAAAAGATAGATCCACCAAAATATCTAACATTATTAAAGTCCGGCCCACCTCATAATCCAATTTTTGAAACAAAGTTATTTATTGGAAAAAAATTGATTGTGAAATCTGAAGGGAATAAAAAAAGTGAATCTGAAAAAAGAGTTGCATCTGAAGCTTTAAAATTGCTAGAAAGCAATTTCCACACTCTAGAAAAGAAAAGATCTTTTTTAAAAAAAATAATCGACAATCTCAAAAAATAAGATGTTTTTAGATTTAATTGTTTGGTTGATTGCTACATCTATTATCGGTATTTTTAGCCTGCCAATATTTAATAGAGTTTCTAATAATACGAACTTAACAGGTTACTTTATTAGCATTCCTTTATTTTTAGTTATTAATGGGCTTATCTCATGGTTATTATTTCTATTAATAGAAAATTATATTGTTGCAAATTTTATATCTGTAATTTTATTAATTTCTTTTTCAATTTATGAACTTTATAAAAATAGATATTTATATATAAAAAAAATAAATATGTTTGCTGTTGGGGCAATATTGATAGCTTTATTTCAAATAATTTATTTAATTTATAGAAGTTTTAATCCAGATTTAATTGGCACAGAAAAAATTATGGACTTCATGATGCTTTCTTCTGTTTATAATTCTTCAGAAGGGATTGTAAGAGATATTTGGTTTTCAGGCTCATCAAATCCATATTATTATTTTGGTTATTGGATTTACTCTTCTTTGTTGAAATTGTTATTTATAGATTTGTATATAGGTTATAACTTGTTGTTATCTATAACTTTTTCTTTATCTATACTTGTCTCAGGGGCAATATCATATAACTATCTTGGTGATAAAATAATTAGAATAAATAAATTAATAATTTCTTCATTTACTCCTTTATTTATAGTATTTATTTCAAATTTTTATATATTATTTGAATTATTTTCTAAGCTTCCAAATACAAAGAATATACTAAATAAACTTTTAACAATTGAAGGATACGAAGATAGTAGTGGGTTTTTTTATGGAAGTTCTTGGAGATCTACCAGGATAATAAATACCTTTATAGAAAACATATCTAAGGATTACGCCATAACTGAATATCCATCCTTTACATTTTTATTAGGAGATTTGCATCCTCACTTAATATCTATTCCATTTATGCTTTTATCAATATTTTTTATATCTTCTATTTTTACTAAAAATTTTTCGGCCAAAGAAAATATAAAAAATTACTTCTTTGTCGGGCTTTTGATACCAATAAATGGTTTTATAAATATTTGGGATGCACCTTTTTTAATTTTATTAATGTTTATATCAATTTTTTTAGTTTCAAATAAAAATAATTATAGTTTTAATCAAGGCATCAAATTTTTCTTAATTTCAATTTTAGGATCTTTTGTTTCTTTAATTATTCTTTCAAATTTTTACTTTATTACTTTAAGCAGTCAATCTGCATTTCCTTTTATAAATGTTCATCAATTCTCATCTTCTTTTCATCACTTTCTTATAGTTATTGGATCATTGATGTTTTTAAGTTCAATTTATTTAAAAAACAAATTAAAATTTAGTAGAAAATCAATTTTATTAACTTTTTTTGGGGCAGCTCTTTTAGTATTAAATATATATTTTATAAAATTTTTTATTTTGGGCTTTAGTCAGTTCAATTTACTTAATTTTTTACTTAATTACCCAGTTCAATTTTTATTAATAATTTTATTAATATTTTCTATATTTTTAGTTAATTTTGATAAAGATAAGTACCCAGCATTTTTACTTTTATCAACATTATCTATATTACTTGTTGTCGAAAATTTTAGAATTGTAGATCTATTTAATAATAGAATGAATACAATTTTTAAAAGTTATTTTCAAGTATGGATATTAATGGCATTATTTATACCTGTAGTTATTTCAAAAATTAATATAAATATTAAAAATAAAGATAAAAATATGTTAATAATATTTTTAATTTCAATTTTTTTTATTAGTTCAATTCAATTAAGCTCAAATATTTATTATTCTACAAATAGATTTAATAAAGAAATAACTTTAAATTCATCTAATTTTATTGAAAATATTTTTCCTGGCTCTTCAGAAGTAATTGCATGGATTAAAGAAAACACTAAAAAAGAAGATATTATTTTTTATGAAGTTGGAAGTGACTATAACGTCACCTCTTTCTTTTCTGCTTTTACTGGACGTTCAACCCCAATAGGTTGGCCAGGACATCAAAAACAATGGGGAAGGGATAACAAAGAAATAAATCAAAGGATAGTTGACCTTGAAAATCCTTTAGAAAATTTAAAAAAATATAAAATAAAATATTACATAGTAAACAATGATATTAAAATTGAAAAAGGAGACCTAGTTCAAGTTTTTGATAATAAAAAATTTAAAATATATAAAGTTGAATGAATAAAATAGTAAATAAATTGTTCTCTAAAAATCTATTAAATTATACAAATTTAGCTATTATATTATTGGTTTCCTTTTCTTTCATTTCTAGATTTATATATTTAGACATAAGGGCTATTCATCATGATGAATCTTTGCATGGATATTATTCTTGGCTGCTTTCAAAAGGATATGGATACATTCATAACCCTCTTATGCATGGACCATTAAATTTTCATTTAAACGCATTAAGTTTTCTATTTTTTGGAGATAATGATTTTACATTAAGGCTTGCTCCTGCATTAAGTGGAACTTTTTTAGTTTTTACACCTTTTTTATTTAGAGATCTGATTGGCAAGAGATCAGCTTTTATTATTTCAATATTTTTTTTAATCTCTCCTATTCTAATTTATTACAGCAGGTTTGCTAGAAATGATATTTTCATAGCATTAATTTCAGTTTTACTTTTAAATCAAATTTTTAATTATGTACTGAAAAAAAATAACAACTCGAAACTTGTAATAATTTCAATATTGCTTGGTCTAATTTTTTGTATAAAAGAAATAAGTTTCATAATAATTTTTATTTTTGGTTCATTTTCATTAATTTATTCAAATTTTAATCCGTTAATTAAAAATAAAAATACCTTAAATAAAAATTTTACAGATATATTTTTAATTTTATTTTTACTCAGCTTTCCGCTATCAATTCCAATTACTTCACTTATTTTTGATCTTGTAGATATTAACCTTGTTGCACCGTCAGGATCAATTTACCAAATTGGAATGCCTGTTGGAAATGTTGCTAACTACATTTCTATATCATTATCTTTAGTTGCCCTATCTATTTCATTTATTTTTGGAATATTAAAATTTAAAAAATTCTGGTTAATTTATTTTTCTATTTTTTGGATTATATTTATTATTTTTCATAGCACTTTTCTGACAAATCCATCCGGGATTTTAACTGGATATTGGCAAGCACTTGGTTATTGGATTGCTCAACAAGATGTTGCAAGGGGTGGGCAGCCTTGGTATTACTATTTTCTTGTTATTTTTAAGTTCCAAATAATAGCTTTTATAGGTTTTTTTATTTTTATATTTTATAAAAAATTTAAATTCTCAATTTTTGAGTCATTTCTCGTATATTGGGCATCTTTGAATTTAATTATTTATTTTTTTACAAGTGAAAAAATGCCATGGTTAACAGTAAATATTATTATCCCTTTTTTATTTATAATTGGAATTTTTTTAAATGATTTTTTATTCAAAATTTTTAAAAGTAAATTATTAGTAATTTTTAAATTAAATATTTTGATTATCCCTATATTTATTTTCATAGTAACTATAATTAATTCTATAGAAACAAATTATGTAGACCCCGATAACCCAAACGAAATGATTGTTTATACTCAAACTTCAAAATTTGTTCATGAATTATCAAGTGAAATAATTTATGAAATTGAAAATAATGATATAAATGTACTTATTGATTCATCAGATGGTTACACATGGCCATGGGCTTGGTATATGAGAAACCATAATGTAGATTACTTTGATAGTAAAAATAAAGAATCATATAAAAATTTAAATTTAAACGAATATGAATATATTTTGATAAATACTTACAGTTTCAATGAATTTGTAAGTTCAAATGAAAAATCATTAAATTATAATAAAGTTTCTCAAATACCATTCAGAATGTGGTTTCCAGAAAATTATAGATTTAACTCATTTAGAGAGTTTGTCGATCATATTTATAAGCTTGATAATATTTCCTATATTTTAGGGCATATTTTTAAAAAAGAATTTAATCAAAATATAGGAAATGTGGGATTAACAATATTGAAATGAAAATATTAAATAATAATATATTTAAAGCAATATTAGGTACATCAATATCTATTGGTTGCTTTATCATTTTTTTTAATAAAATTGAGGATTTAAATTTATTAAAAAATACTATTCTTTCTGTTAATTTATTTGTTATATTTATCGGATTTATTGTTTATTTTTTTTCCATATACTTTAGGACTTTAAGATGGAATTTTATATTTGAAAATAATATTAAAATAAAATTTTCTTCATTGTGCAGAATAGTTATCTCTGGGTATATGTTTAACAATATATTTCCAGCTAGATTAGGTGAACTTGCTAGAATTTATCATTTTAATTTAGTAAAAAAAATCGATAAATCATATTTATTTGGAACAATTTTAGTTGAAAGAATAACAGATGTTTTTGCTTTATTTGTTTTTATTGGTTTAGGAATTTTTTTTATACCAGATGATTTATTAATAAATTTATCAAATGAATTGGGAGCAAGTATAAATTTAATTTATTTTTTTCTTTATTTTTTAGGATTTTCTATAATTTTATTTATATTCTTGCAGTTAAAGAAAATAAGAAATATTTTTCTTAAATTTATTCCAAAATTTAGTTTCTTTAATAAAAAAATAAATTCTGTAATTAATAGTTTTTTTAAAGGTCTTTTTACTTTAGAAAAAAATAAACTATTTAGCATTTTAATTTTAGCTGTAACAATTTGGATTATTGAGTTCTCAATGTTTTATATTGTTGAGACGCAATTAGAATTAAACTTAAATAATACTTTTCTTGCAATTTTATTTTTTGGTGTTTTTGCTAACTTAAGTGGAATTATTCCATCTACTTCCGGCGGCTGGGGTCCATTTGAATTAATCGGAACCATTGTTTTGGTTTCTTTTGGCGCTGATCGTGAAATTGCAGCAGCATTTACTATTATTGTTCATTTAATACTTTGGCTACCAATTTCTATAATTGGACTTCTTTGCTTTTTATTTGATTTAAGGAATAAAAGAGTATGAATACAGTAATTATTGGTGGAGGAATTACTGGGCTTGTAGCTGCTTATAAACTTTCTAAAAAAGGATTCAAAGTAACTGTTTTTGAATCTTCATATTTTTTAGGTGGTCAAGCTTCAGTAATTAATATTGGTGGAAATAAAATTGAAAGAGGCTATCATCATTTATTTAAAAATGACAAAGAAATAATCGAATTAATTGAAGAGCTGGATCTCTCCGATTCTCTTAAATGGTTTAAATCTTCAGTTGGTATGTATTCAAATAAAAAATTGTATCCATTTTCAACACCTAAAGATTTATTATCATATAAACCACTTTCTCTAATAAGTAGAATCAGATTAGGCTTTGTAAGTCTTTATTTGCAAAGACAAAAAAATTGGAAAAAATATGAAAAAGTGACAGCAAAATACTGGATAAATAAGTATGCAGGAAAAGAAATTTTTACTAAGATTTGGGGTCCATTATTAAAATCAAAATTCGGTTATTTTTACAATAAAATTAATATGTCTTGGTTTTGGTCAAAAATGATAACTAGATTTGCATCAAGGAATAATAAAGGCGAAGAAATATTAGGATATTTAATAAATTCATTTGACGAATTTATAGATAAACTTGTTTATAAAATTAATGATAATGGAGGGCAAATATTTTTAAATTCTAAAGTTATCTCAATAAACCATAATAATAATATTGCAACAAATATAAATTATGAAATAAACGGTGAGCAAAAAAAATTTGAAGCAGATATTGTAATATCGACTGTTCCTAATTTTGAATTAAAAAAAATAGTTAAATTTAATAAAAATTTCCAAAAAAAACTTGATGTGGCTAAATACTTAGGCGCAAGTGTTTTTATTTTAAAATTAAAAAAGAAATTTTCTCCATATTATTGGATTAATATTATTGATGAAGACGTACCCTTTCTAGGCTTAATTGAGCATACAAATTTAGTTAGTGAAAAATATTATAACGGTGATCATATTTTATATATTACAAATTATCTAGATTATAAAGATAAAATATTTAAGGAAGATAAGGAAAAATTACTAGATAAATATGTAAGTCATTTAGAAGAAATTAATCCTAATTTTAAAAAAGAAGATATAGAGAGCTTTGTATATAATTCTGTAAGTGCTGCTCAACCATTACTTCCAATAAACTATTCAATTCTAAAACCTGAATATCAATCGCCAATAAATAATTTATATATAGGAAATACTTCTCAGATTTATCCTGAGGACAGAGGTACTAATTACAGTGTAAAAATTGCTGGAGAAATTGTATCTTTAATATCAAGGAGAATAAATGAAAGATAAATTATGTTTAATTACTGGTGGTGGAAGCGGAATAGGCAGGGCAACTGCAATTAAATTTGCTGAAAATAAAGTAGATACAATTATTGTTGGTAGAAGAGAAGAAGCTTTAGCTGAAACTAAAAATTTGGCAAATACTAATTCTAAATACATTAATTATATTAAAGCTGATATCTCTAGTTATGAAGGTATTAATAATCTGTACAATGAAATCGATGAAAAATTTGATAACTATGTAAATATTTTAGTAAATAATGCAGGCTCAAGTAGTCAGATAAGAAGTGTTGCTCATATCCCTAAAGAACAATGGGATGAAGTTTTAAATATAAATTTAAATTCAGTCTATTTGATATGTCAAAAATTTTTAAAAAATATGATAAAAAATAAAAATGGCACAATAATTACTATATCTTCTATGGCTGCACTTAAGCCGGGATTATTAGGAGGGGCTCCATATGGAGCAGCAAAAGCTGGAGTGACAAATTTGATGGGAGCAATAAATTCTGAATTTTCTAATGATGGAATTAGGGCAACTTCAATTATGCCAGGTGAAGTTGATACGCCAATTTTAAATAATAGGGCAAAGGTACCTAATAGGAATGAGAGAGATACTATGATGCAGCCAGAAGACTTGGCTGAAATTGTTTTCCTTACTTCAAATATAAATAATAGGACTAATATCGAATCTGTTGTTGTAAATGCAACATTTAAAAGGGACGTATCAAAAGATTTAAATGCAGCAAGAAATAAAATAAAATAATCTCCCAAATGTAAAAAAAAAGATATAATAAAATACATGAGTAAGCATCCGGAAAAAGTAGAAATTTTAGAGGCGATAAAAAATCAGCCAAAAATTAGTAAAGTAACTGTTTTATCGAGTTTGTTAGCTGTAAGTAATAAATTTCATTACATACCAAAAAATGCTATTGATGAAATTGCAAAATTTACCGGAAAAACTACTAATGACGTTTGGGGCGTTGCTTCATTCTATACCAACTTTAGATTTACGCCTCCTGGCAAGGCTACATTAGATGTGTGTTGGGGACCTTCATGCCATCTTCAGGGATCACAAAAATTACTTCAACAGGTACATAAACTATTAAAAATTGATCATGAAGGTGAAACAAGTGATGGTAAACTTACATTAAGATATAGCACCTGCCTTGGCGCTTGTTCGCAAGGTCCGGTTTTTGCTATAGACCATAAACTTTTTGGTAAGGCGACTATAAATAAAATTGAAAAAGAGATTTCTGAAATATAAATGTTTGAAAAAATTTTAAAAGATGCAAATGATAAATGGAATAATCTCAATTCTTCCAATAATATTTGGATAAGAATAAGTTATGGTGCTTCTGGGCAAGCTGCAGGTGCGGATAAAGTTTTTGAGAAACTAAATGATTTAGCTAGTTCCAAAAAAAATGTATTTGTTTCTTTAGTGGGCTCTATGGGTTTAAGTTATGCAGAACCACTTGTAGATATTACTTTTAAAAATGGTATAAGAATTTTTTACAACAATGTTGACGTCAACTCTGCTGAATATATATTTAATTCTCATGTAAAAGATAATGAAATTAATGATAAATATGTATTTGGTCAGATAGCCCCATTAGATACTGAACCTATTAATGGTGTTATACAAATTAATAAAGAGAACCCCTTAGCGTTAACTAAAAAAATTGCAACAGCTAATTGTGGAAATATTTCTCCAACTGATATCTATCAATATATTGCTAACGACGGTTATAGTGCACTTGAAAGAGCATTAAATGAACTTGATCCAGATAAAACACTCAATATGGTTAAGGATGCCGGCTTAAGAGGTAGAGGTGGCGCCGCTTTTTCAACTGGTGTTAAATGGAGTTTTTTAGCAAATAATCCAAGCAAAGAAAAATATGTTCTTTGCAATTGTGAAGAAGGTGACCCTGGTGCATTTAATGACAAAGGTATATTAGAAAATGATCCGCATATGTTATTAGAAGGTTTAATTTTATGTGGCTACGCTACAAGATCTAGTAATGGCCATATATTTATTAGAGATGGTCATGAAATTCCAATTGAAAATTCTAGGAAGGCTATTGAAGAAGCATATGATTTAAATTTATTGGGTGAAAACATCTTAGGGACAGGATTTAATTTTGATGTAGAGGTATCACTGACTGGCGATTCTTATGTGGCTGGAGAAGAAACTGCTCTAATGGAAGCAATTGAAGGTAAAAGATCAATGCCTAGATTTAAGCCACCTTTTCCTGCTGTTTCTGGCCTTTGGGGCAAGCCAAGTAATATTAATAATGTTAAAACACTTTCTTATGTTCCATATATTGTCAAAAATGGAAGTGAAAGCTATAAAAATATTGGCTCTGAAACAAGTTCAGGTACAGCAATAGTTTGTTTATCTGGGCATATCAAAAGACCTGGAATGTACGAAATTGAAATGGGTATGACAATAAATGATTTATTAACGAATATAGGTGGCGGATCATCAACATCTCATGACATTAAATTACTTCAAACAGGGGGTCCCTTAGGTGGAGTGCTTGGTTCTGATGAATTTGAGGTAAAGATTGATTTTGATGATATGGCAAAAGCCGGCGCTATTTTGGGGTCAGGAGGAATTATTGTAGGAGATGAAACAACCGATGTAGTAGATTTGGTAAGAAATCTAGTGGCTTTCAATCAGTTCGAAAGTTGCGGTAAGTGCTTTCCATGCCGTTTAGGAAACACTCATATGTTAGATATATTAAACAGAATATGTAATTCAAGACCAAACGAAAAAGATATGGAAGTTATTGAAAAGATTGGCAATAGTATGAAAACTGGCTCTCTTTGTGGTCATGGTCAACTAGGTTACAATCCAGTTTCTTCTGCTGTAAAATATTTTAAAGATGAATTTGATATTGCTTTAAAAGCTAATCATCCAAGCGATGATATTAAAATTGATCAAATGATTTTACCTACAAGGACAAGGCCATAATGACAACAGCAGATAATGAAAAAAAACTGGCTACTTTTAATTTTAACGGCAAACTTATAAATGCAAAGCCAGAGCAGACTATAATTCAAGCTGCGATGGATCATGGTATGTATATTCCTTACCTTTGTTATCATCCTGGACTTGATCCTTATGGGGCATGCAGGATGTGTGTTGTTGAAACTGAAGTTAATGGCAGAAAATCTATTCAGGCCTCTTGCACAACTCCAGCTGTAGATGGAATGGTTGTTAATTCTACCCAAAATGATATTAAAGATTTAAGACAGGGAATAATGGATTTACTTATAACTGAACATCCTCATGGATGCCTTACTTGTCACAGAATAGAGCTTTGCGGTCCTCAAGATGTATGTCAAAGGCACGTTTCAGTTACAGATAGATGTACAACTTGCCCAAAGAATGAAAGATGTGAATTAAAAGATACAATAAGAAGTACCGAGCTTGAGATGACAACTCCACTTAATTACAACAGGAGAGATCTACCAATACATCAGGATGATCCATTTTATGATAGAGACTATAACTTATGCATTGTATGTGTTAGATGCGTAAGAGTATGCGATGAAGTCAGGGTTGATAATGCTTTAACATTGAAGCAAAGGTCCGGGATAGCAATAGTAGGTACTGCAGCAGGAAATTCTCTATTAGAATCAGGGTGTGAATTTTGTGGTGCATGTATTGATATGTGCCCAACAGGAGCACTTGTTGAAAGAGACTATAAATGGGAAAAATTTGAAAAGAAAACAAAAACTGTCTGTTCAAATTGTCCAGTTGGTTGTGAATTGATCACAGAAACAAATAAATTTAATAAGGTCATAAGGCAAATTGGTGATTTAGCAGGAGAGGCAAATCAGGGCCAAACATGCATGAGAGGTAAATTTGCTTATGATTATGTTAATGAAAAAAAATTAAATAGTATTTATTTAAATAATGAAAAAATTGATTATGACGAAGGTATTGTTGAAGCCTCAAATTTAATTAAGAATTTTAATCCTAGAAATATATCTGTAGTTTTAAGTCCTAGGTCTTCAAATGAAGATTTTTATGCCGCAAAAGTATTTTTCAAAAATTATTTAAAAATTAAAGATTTTGATTTAGGTTCAAATATTCATAATGAACTCTTTAAGTCAATGAAAGCTGGGCTTGGATCATCTTCAGGTAAAGGCGAACTTAAAAATATTCCTAATTCAGACAATGTTGTTATCTCATTAGGTAATCCCTCTGAAAAACAAAATATTATTTCAATGTATGCTAAGCAAGCTTATAGATCTGGAAAAAAAGTCATTGTAATTGATCCACGGGAAACTGAAATGACAAGATATGCATCATCTTGGATAAGGATTCATCCTGAGAAAGTTTCAAAATTATTTAAGTCTGTATCCAAATTAATTATAGATAAAGCTTCAGAATCAAAAGAAACAGTAAATTATAAAAATCTTGATCATATGATAGCTGAATTAATAAATTATGATTCACTAAAAATTTCTAAAGAATTAGAAATATCAGATGAAGATATTAAAAATTTATCTGAAATTTTATCGACTGGATCTACATCATTTATTTTTGGACATGATATGTTAAGCGAAAATGAGCTTGTATCAGATTATGTTTCCAGTTTAATGAATCTAATATTATTAACAGGTAACATAAATGATTCATCTTCATCATTTTTTCCATTAATTGAAGGTGCCAATCAAATTGGTGCTTTGCATATTGGGGCCAATAATTACTTTAATAGTATTTCTGAGATTGAAAATAGTGAAAATGATTTAAAGGTAGAAAATGGATTGTGTATTATTTTTGAAGATGGCTTAAGTTTTGATGAAATAATAAAAAAATCTAAAAAATATAAAAATAAAATTATATTTACTAATAAAAAGAAGTTTTTAAATCAAGGGTTTGATTTAATAATTCCTTCTACCGACTTTTCAACTAGAAAGGGTACTTATATAAATATTGAAAACCGTGTTCAACTATCAAATAATCCAGTTGAAATAAAATCTGGGTTAAATGAAGCCTGGAAAATAATTTCAAATATTTCGAAAAAATTTGATGGAATTGATTTAGATTTCAATAATTTTGAAAGTATTTTTAGAAAAATGTGCTCAGATATAAAGACCTTTAATAATTTGAATCTTGAAAGTCTTGCTAATGAATCTTTTCTTCTTGAGCAAAATTTTAATCCTCAATTTAACTTTATTACCGAAAAAAATCTATTAAATAATGATTCTGTCAGATTATATAAAGGAAGAGTTTTAATTAAAGAAAATGACGTAGTAAATATTGAAAAGGATGGCGACTCAAACATAGTTAAAGAGAATATAATTTTTAATGTGAGTAATGATATTCTTAAAAAATATAATCTAAAAGTCGGTGAAAATATAACTCTTAGATATGGAACTGAAAAAACAGAGGTAAGTGGTAAAGTTGTATCTGAATTAAATTTAAGTAATACTTTGTCTATTACTAGTCTTTTTGGAGAAATGGCTAGAGAAATGCAGAATTCTGAAAATAAAGACTGGTCTATGGACATCCCGATTCTGGATTATGAGATAGTTAATTTAAAATAATGAAAGGATTAATATGAGTAATGTAATAGAGTTTAATGATTCAAATTTTGATAGTGAAGTAGTTAAATCTGACAAACCTGTTCTTGTTGATTTTTGGGCAGAATGGTGTGGCCCATGCAAAATGATAGCGCCATCGGTGGAAAAAATAAGTGAAGAATATTCTGATAAATTGAAAGTTGGTAAATTAGATGTTGATTCAAACCCTAATATTTCATCAACATTTGGAATTAGGTCAATACCAACTTTGTTAATTTTTAAGAATGGGGCACCTGTTGACCAAATTGTAGGTGCTGTAAGCAAAGAAGTAATTGCTTCAAAAGTTGATAACCATATTTAATGCTTAGTAAAATTAAAGGGTTTTTACTATGTAAAAATGAATCTTTTGATTTTGTATTTGATTCAGATCAGATTTTAAATTTATGTATTGTTGTTATTTTTTTATCTTGTATCAGTGGTGCAATTCACCCTTTTTTAATTGAATCTAATAATCTGAGTTTTGAACTATCTGAATTTTTATCTAAATTTATCGCATTAATAGCTCAAAATTTATTTATTATAAGCGGGATATATTTTATTGGAGTGTCATTTTTTGCTAATAAAATTCGAATTGGAATAACAGATGATAATAAAATTATTGAAGATAATAATTTCAATGTCTTAAATATAAGGAGGATGTTTCAATTACTATCCCTTTCTCAGATAACTGTATTAATTGG
>CENX01161479.1_pt1 | contig 18216 bp, 18 predicted proteins | sample 361321 | NCBI WGS metagenome assembly CENX01 (sample SAMEA2619678, study PRJEB7988) | marine metagenome | isolation source: saline water (ENVO:00002010), including | reverse complement strand
AACCTTGAGGTCGGCGGTTCAAATCCGTCCCCCGCAACCAATTAGATCGAAAATTTTGATTTTTTACTATCTATCAAAAAACCATTTACAGTATCTAAAGTAAGTTTATCAAATGATTTTCCAAACTTTTCAATTTTTTCAATGATGTTTGGAGGAATAGTAATAATATCACAACCAATTTTTTTAGATTGTAAATAATTGTAAGGTTCTCTAGTGCTTGCCCATAAAATTTTAACATTTTTGTAATATTTGGCATATTTTAAACTTTTTTTAAATTCTGGCAAAGGATCTTTTCCTACATCCGCCATTCTGCCAGCAAAAATTGATATTATTATACTCGTTTTTTTGTCAACATTTTTTAAGATATTATAAGTTTGTTTAGATGAATAAACTGCAGTTATATTTAGTTTGATTTTATCTTTATTTAGTTGGTTGATAACTCTTCCAAGAAACTTACCTTTTGAATTTACAATAGGAATTTTTACAAATACATTTTTGCCTAATTCTTTTATTTTTTTTGCTTGATTTATAATATTTTTTTCATCATCTGCAAAAACTTCAAATGAAACTGGCTTATTTTTAATTATATTTAAGATTTTACTGCAATAATTTAAATAGTTTTTTGCTCCAGCTTTTCTCATTAAGCTAGGATTGGTAGTGAAACCTTTAACTATTTTTTTTTTGCTAAATTTTTTTATGTTTTCTAAATCTGCAATATCACAATAGATTTTAGACATTAAATATTTTTTATAATATCTTCTGTCATTTTTTTTGCATCTGCGAATAACATTAAAGTATTATCTCTATAAAATAAGTCATTATCTATACCAGCATATCCAGGCGACAAACTTCTTTTAACAAATAGGACAGATTTACATTTTTCAACGTCTAAAATCGGCATACCATAAATTGGACTTTGAGGATCTGTTTTTGCAACAGGGTTAGTAACATCGTTAGCTCCTATAACATAAGCAACATCGCAATTTGCAAAATCATTATTAATTTCCTCTAATTCAAAAACTTCATCATACGGTACATTTGCCTCAGCTAGTAAAACATTCATATGACCTGGCATTCTTCCTGCTACAGGATGGATTGCATAAGTAACTTTAACTCCATTTTTTTTCAATGCATCTACCATCTCTCTCAAAGCGTGCTGGGCTTGCGCAACAGCCATTCCATAACCTGGAACAATAATGACTGATGAAGCGTTTTTCATTAAAAACGCTGCATCGTCTGCATTCCCACTTTTTACAGGTTTTTGCTCTATACCCTTTCCAGCTGATGATTGATCACTAGCACCCCAACCACCAAGAATAACATTGAAAAAAGATCGGTTCATACCCTTGCACATTATGTATGATAATATAGCACCAGATGATCCAACTAATGCACCTGTAATAATTAAGGCAGTATTTTCTAAAGTAAAACCTATTCCAGCTGCTGCCCAACCAGAATATGAGTTTAACATCGAAATTACTACTGGCATATCTGCTCCACCAATTGGTATTATTAGAAGAATTCCTAACAATAATGAAATTCCAATTATTGTCCAAAACAAATAATTAAACTGAACATTACATAAATAATAAATTAAAAAAATAATCGCTATGCCTAAAAATAAATTAAGAAAATGTTGTCCTTTAAATGAAATTGGTGACCCCGACATAATTCCTCTAAGTTTGAGAAATGCAATTATTGAACCAGTGAATGTCAAAGCCCCTATAGCTGCGCCCAGAGACATTTCTATAAGACTAGCAATCTTGATATTACCAGGCAATCCAAGTTTGAATACTTCGGGATTTAAAAAAGCAGATATTGCCACAAAAACTGCAGCCAAACCTACTAAGCTATGAAATCCTGCAACAAGCTCTGGCATAGCAGTCATTGGTATTTTAAATGCTATTATTGCACCAATCAATCCACCAACTGACAATAAAACTATAAGGTAAATTAATCCAGTTGAAAAGTTACCTATGGAAATAATTGTAACACCAATTGCTATTGTCATTCCTATAATTCCAAATAAGTTACCCTGTCTTGATGTTTCAGGTGAAGAGAGACCTCGTAAGGCTAAAATAAATAAAACTCCAGAAACCAAATAAAATAGTGCTAAAAGATTAGCTGAAATCATTTTTTATCGACTTTCTTTTTTTTCTTATACATAGCAAGCATCCTTTGGGTCACTAAAAAACCTCCAAATATATTAATTGCTGCTAAAATTATTGCCAAAAATCCAAAAATATTTGCTGTATCTAAAATATTTTTAGAATCCCCAGCCAAAGCCGCTATTATTGCTCCTACTATAATTACAGACGAGATAGCATTTGTAACTGACATGAGTGGAGTATGTAAAGAGGGTGTTACACTCCACACAACGTAATACCCTATAAAAATCGACAAAATAAAAATGCTAAGTCTAAAAACAAAAGGATCTATTTCCATAAAATTACTTGATTATAGTTTTAGCTATAATTTCATCCTCCATATTTATATTAATATTTTTTTTTTCTTTATCATATAAATTTAAAACAAAGTTAAATACATTTTTTGAATAAAGATTGGATGATGAGGTGGGAAGTTTGTTTAAAATATTTGTTTCACCCATTATTTTAACTCCATTTTTTTCAATTATTTTATCTACCTCTGTATATGCTGAATTACCTCCTTGTACTGCAGCTAAATCATAAATAACAGAACCAGGTTGCATACCATCTATCATGTCTTGACTAATAATTTTTGGTGCTTTTTTTCCAGGTATCAATGCAGTGCATATTATTATGTCTATTTTTTTTAATGTTTCTTTAAGTAATTCCTCTTGTTTTTTTTTGAATTCTTCTGACGCCTCTTTAGCGTAACCACCTTCTGTCTCTAAATTTTCTGATCCTTCAACCGTTAAAAACTTGCCACCTAAACTTTCTACCTGCTCTTTCGAAGCCATTCTAACGTCGGTGGCAAATACAATTGCACCCATTCTTTTAGCAGTTGCAATTGCCTGCAATCCAGCTACACCTGCTCCAACAACTAAAACTTTTGCTGCTGGGACAGTTCCTGCTGCAGTCATCATCATTGGAATTGCTTTTTCAAAAGCTGAGAATGACTCTACTACAGCTTTATAACCTGCTAAGTTTGCTTGTGAAGAAAGTATATCCATAGATTGAGCTCTTGTAATTCTAGGCAATAATTCTAGGGAAAACAAATTTATCTTTTTTTGCACAAGTTCAGCCAGTTCATTTTTATTTTTATAGGGGTTCAGAACTCCAATTAAAGTTTGATTGGGTTTAAAAATTGGAATTATTTCTTTTTCTAAAAAATTCATTTGAACAATAATATTTGCATTTGCAATAATTTCGGCATGATTTTTATTAAACTTTACACCTTTGTCTAAATATTTTTGTTTACTAAATCCTAAGTGTTCACCATATCCTTCTTGTAATATAATTTCAAAACCCAGATCTTTATATTTACTTACTATATCAGGGGTTATTGATACTCTTTTTTCAGTCTTAAGATTCTCTAAAATTGATGCAATAATCATTTTGACTAAGATTATTTCTGTCTTGCTTTAAACTTTGGATTTTTCTTATTAATTATATAAACTCTACCCCTCCTACGAACTAATTTAGAATTAAGATCTCTTTTTTTTAAAGATTTAAGTGAGCTAGCGATTTTCATAATTTTTCTGATACTTAATAAATGAATTTATATATTCTTTCAAATGGATTCTTCCAAATCTTTTATGTACTTTGTTATTAAATGACATATTTGTCAAAGCTGACGCATACCTCTCACCCGATCTTACGGGTAAATATCTTATTTTGCTATTAAACATCTTTGCAACCTCAAGTATTGAATATTCTATTTTGTGGGCAATACTGTAGTGATAGCATTTATTTTTTTTCCAAGCTTCATAACAAACTTTAATTGTATCTTCTATGTGCGTAAATCTTCTTGTTTGCGATCCAGGTCTAACGATAGTTAAAGGTTTTTTATTTTTATAACAATTTTCAAATATCCCTATTACAGTAGCCATATCTCCCTCCTCTATTTGCTTTGGACCATAAACATTATAAAAGTAAACAACCTCATATTTGAATTTAAACCATTTTTTTAAATTTTCTAGAAGTTCTAAATTTTTTGCTTTCGTGAAAGCATAAGGTGATAAATTTTTATCCTTGCCGTTGTTACCAACACTGGCAGATGTGGCTGAGTAAATTAATTTTATTTTATTTTCTAAGCAAAATTTGAAAACAGATTTACTACCAATATTATTTGAGTCATAACATTGATCAAATTTTTTAAAACTTTGAAAAATTCTGGCAAATTCACCAAAATGAAAAATACAATTTATGTTATGTTTATACTTTAATAAAATCTTATCTATATTTTTTGTATGACCACGTAAGTACTTAATTCTACTACTTTTAATATGATTTTTTTTTGAACCACTTGAATAATTATCTAAACTAATTATTTTGAACTTGGTTTTTTTTAAAAAAAATTTAATTAAATTGGATCCAACAAATCCAGCACCACCAGTAATTACTAAGAAATTTTTCATTTAGAATAGCCTGGCAACGTCCTACTCTTCCGTGTCTTAAGACAAAGTACCATCGGCGCAGAAAGGCTTGACTTCCGAGTTCGGAATGGGATCGGGTATTTCCCTTTCGCAATAATCACCAGGCATGAATGTAATAACAAATTATTAAAATTTGTAAATATTCTAATCAAAAAATTTATACTTAATAATGCAATAAATCGCGATAAAAGCATCTTTTAATTGAATTTTTTTACCTTCCTCATATGATCTTCCGTTATAAGATATTGGAACTTCAAAAAATTTAAAATTTTTTTTTGATAATTTTACTGTTATTTCAGGCTCTATACCAAAAGACTTTTCCTTTAGATTGATTGACAGAATTGCTTCCTTTTTGAAACATTTATATCCAGTTTCCATATCTGTCATATTAAGATTCGTGATTAAATTACAAACTAGTGTTAATATTTTATTCGCAATTAGATGCCAAAAAAAATGTAGTCTATAATATTTAGCTCCACCTAAAAATCTTGACCCATAAACTACATCGGCATTTGTCTCATAAAAAGGCAAGAAAATATTTTTATAATCTCCAGGATCATATTCTAAATCTGCATCTTGAATTAAAATTAGTTCATTTAATTTTGAGGACTTTAATCCATTAATAACCGCATTTCCTTTACCTGAATTAGCATCATTAAAAATACAATTAATCTGTTCGTCACTTTCATACTTTTTTAACAATTCTGTAGTACCATCATTTGAACCGTCATCAATAACAACTATATTATCATTAATATCTATATTTTTTTTTACATTTTTTAAAACGGTTTCGATAAAATTTTTTTCGTTATAACAAGGGATAAGAATAGTTTTTTTCATAAAAATTAAATTACATTATTTTATTTTTTTAGTCTAAGCAATATCCGTGTAATTTAAATTATTTTTTTTTACAAAATACTATAAAATTCGATTTGATAAAGAAAAGTCTTATAGGTTTAATCTTTAGTTCATATTTTTCTGAGATACCAGATGCTTTAAAAACATTAATAATTTCCTTTTCTGATAGTAGATTTAAATTTTCCTCTTTAGCATAAAAGCTTAAATTTAATAATTTTAAAATAGTTCTATAAATCTTTGATGGAAGAAGATGTAAAAAAGGGAGCTTGGTATGAAACTCTAATGGATAATTTTTATTTGGGGTGGTAATTACAAATGTATTTTTTGTTAATAAAGCCATATTTTTAATCATTTCAGTTTGATTATTTTTTGATCCTACGTGTTCAATTGTTGCTGATGCTATTACTAAATCACTTTTAAACTTATCTATTTCATTTATAGTAAGCTTCCCTGTTATAGATTTTATCAACACATCTGAAAAAAATTGATCGTTAACTCTTTGATTACTAATAGATTTTTGTATCTTTCCCAACTTCAGATTTTTGATAATAAAATTTGTGCTTTTATTTTCTTTATCAGAGGATGATCCTATATCTAAGCAGCTTTCTATGTTTGAATTAATAAGCTCTTCTCTAATTATACTTACCATTTCTTTTCGTTTGTTTAATATAATTTTATCGAAAAATTTATTATGAAACGAAAGATAAATTAATTTATTCATTTTATTTTAAACAATTTATAAAATCTTTATTTTCAAAATAAATCCAGTTATATTCTTTTTTTCCTGAAAAAAATATATTTCTAGTGGCATGTAAAGCTTCAAAACTGCCATAATCTATTTTACATTTTTTACTAAAAGATTTATCTAAAATTTTAGTCAGATTTTCCTTTTTTTTAAAAACTATAATTTTAATGTTTTTTTTATTCATTAGAAACTCAAGATCGTCGTCTACTGAAATCACTTCATTCTTAAAACTGAATAATGGTAACCATTCACTTCCTAAATTTATATGATTATTATTTATATCAGTAAAGAAATGCGATCTATGTGAATATAATATATATTCATCATTTTGAATATTTTTATTTTTTAAGATTAATTTTATTTTTGAAATATACTCAAAACCATTGGAATTATTTATTAAAAATTCTTTTTTTGAATTTTTGCTAAACAAAGTGTCTAGATTTAATATTGAATAAGAAATCACAAATAAACTAAAAATTGTAATTTGTAATTTAATTATTATAAAAAAAATTCTGCCTATTTTCATGTCGAAATGTAAAAAACCGATTTGAAGAATAAAAAATAAAAATAAAAACCACCTTGTGCTTATATTTCCCATCAATAAAACAGAAATAAACGAAATAAGAATTACTAATAAAAACTTTTTATTAAAAGACTTGTTGGAAAATAAAAAAGTATAGAGTTGAATTCCATAAATTTTACCCACGTTAGGTAGACTAAAGTATACACTTCCAAGTTGACCATAATGAGGTATAAAAAATAAAAATGGTAATAAAATTAATGTACTCAAATTTAGTTTAAGGTCATAATCTTTAATAAAATTTGCAAAATTATTTAAATTATTTGTGTTCATATCAAATATTTGACCAGTTAAGGGTGGGAATAAATCTGAATGAAAGTACAAATTTTTTAAGATAAGTGGAAGAATAAATAAAATTACACTTATAAGTAATAACAAAGCATTTTCAAAAAATTTTTTTTTTTTATAACTTAATATAGATAGATAAATTAAAATAATTGTTATTGGTATTAAAAAACTTGTTTTATAAGACACAATAATCATCAAAGACGAAAATAATAAGAAAAACTCTAATTTATTTATTTTTTTTCCTGAAAATAAAAAATATATAACACACGATAGAATTATGGAGGGTAAAATATATACTTTCTGTGAAAATATCATAGGTAAAATGATTGGGGAAGAAAGAATTAATAAAAATACAATTTTAATATTTTCTTTTTTTTTAAATAAAGATTTTAAGATATAAAAAATAAATAAGAGACTCAAAAAATTTAAGTATGATCCAAAATTTTCAGTAAATAAAACTAGACCAATAAAATTTACAATTTCAGAAGATCCAGATAACAGTAAATCAGGATGAAACAAGCTTATATTATTTATCCAATCTGTACCTGAAAATTTTATTAAGTATGAGCCAAAAGATGAATGGTAACTTAACGAATCAGCATCGCTTATTGGTAATGATGATAAAATAAGATAAGAAAAAAGAAAGATACAAATAAAGATATCGACAAAATTATATTGAAAATTATTTGATATATGTTTTTTAAATTCAACATCCTTGAAGAATTTTAAGGATTGATAGAAAAAAAAAAATAGAAAAATAAAAATTATTAATTTTGCTAGAAATAAGTTTATGTATACAAAGACGTTTATTATTGAAACAAATAGAGAAAAAATAAAAAAAGGAAACAAAATATTCACTATTTTTGTTATTTTAATTTTCTTAAGTATTAAAATTGAATTACTAGTTTGTATTATTCCACAAACTATAAATAAAGAAATTATCAACCCTATCGGAAAGCTTATTATATTAATTCCATAATAATCACTAATCATTGAATTTTACTTTAATAAAATTTATTTGAGTTAAAATTACTAATAATGCCAATATATAAAAATAACCATTCCAACTGCTAAAAATTGAGCCTGTTGTTTTGATTGGCCAGAAAAATAGGAAAAATAGTGATATAATAGATGGATATAATATTGTTTTTTTTAAAACAAAATTCTGAATAATTTTTTTTAATATAAAAAATATTAAAAATACAAAAAAGAAAATTCCCATAAATCCAGTGTCAGACAAAATTTCTAAGTAAAAATTGTGTGGATGAGTCGAGCATCTTGCGCTTGCGGCATCTGAGTTAATATTGTTATATTCATTCTTTTGACATTCAAACCTAAAAGTTTTTAGCCCAGATCCAAATATTGGGTAATTTTTAAATATAGATAATGATGTTAAATAATGAGCTCCCCATTGGCTATCAAAAAAACTATCGTGATTAAACCATTTGCTCTCTTTAATCCCAAGTTGTCCCAACGTACTTGAAATATATTTATCTTTAAAGTTTGGAATATTAAGAAGGCCTATTATTATTAAGAAAATTGTTGAGAAATATAATAATTTCGTTTTCAAGCTTTTAAATCTTAAAAATATATAAATTAAACTCGACAAAAAAGCCATTAACGCAGCAGATCTCTCATTTGTGAGAAATATAATGGAAATAGATATTATTAAGAAAAATATATCGTAAATTTTGCTACGATGCATATTTAAAAAAAAAATAATCGAAATAAATAATATTTTACTTAAAAAAGATCCAACTATTAGTTCATCTCCAAAAGGTCCTGATAGTCTTCCCCCATGAGCTTGGGTATATATATATCCAAAAATGTCTTTACCAAAAAAATACTGTAAGAGTGTATCAGCTGAAACAAAAATGAAAACAATTAAAGTTAATTTTATAAATTTTAAAAAAAACGATTCATCTATTTTAAATAAGAAATAGCCTCCAAAAAAAAATATAAAATTTTTTATAATACCCAAAAAACCGTAAATTGAATTTTCAATGTTAGTGGAAAAAAAAACATTTAGAATTAGAAAAACTAAGAATGATAAAAGAATTTTTTTATTTACGTTAAAAATAATTCTATTCTTATTTAAAATATAAAATGTAATAAATAAGATATCAAAAATAATAATTGATAAGTTTAATACAGCTGTTCCAATGATGGTTGCAACAATACTGAAAGAGAAAAAAACTGGTAAAAAATACAAAATTTGATTAAATTTATAATTCTTGTTATTAAAATTATAATATTGTTTAAAATAATGTATATTCAACATTTAAATCAATGATTACATTAATTCTAGCACTTTTCATATCAACATTTACGCTAATAATTTTATTTCAAATAAAAAAAATTTCAAAAAGATATGGATTTTACGATAATCCAGCGAAAGGTCAAAATAAAATACATAAGCACCCTATTTCAAATATTGGTGGGCTATCCTGTTTAATTCCATTTTTGATAGCAGTAATAATATCTTACTTCATAGAAGATATTTTTTCTAAAAAATTCCTTATAATTACATTTATAACTGCATTATGTTTTTATTCTTTAGGAAGATTAGATGATATTAAGAATCTTACACCTAACAGAAAATTTTTATCTTTTTGTTTGATTTTTTTATTTTTTTTTCCTTTAGAGGGAAACCTCATTATTAGTGATTTGCACTTTAAATATATTGGTTTATTTGTGGATCTTGGAAATTACAGTATTTTTTTTACTCTTTTTTGTATTTTTTTATTTTATAACGCTTCAAATTTTATAGATGGTTTAAATGGTCTTTATGCCTCAACAGCTGTTTATTGGTTATTATTTCTCTCTATAATTTCTGGCCAGCTAACATTGCCTATAATTACATTAATCATATCATTGCTGATATTTTTATTTTTTAATTTTAAAAATAAAGTTTTTATTGGAAATTCAGGAAATTCTTTTATCACCTGTTTTTTAGCATCAAGCTACATTTATTTTTATAATAAATACGGGAATTTTTATTGCGATGAGATATTTCTAGCTTTCTTAATACCTGGATTAGATACAGTTAGACTCAGTATTGAAAGATTAATTAAAAAAAAATCTCCTTTTGCCGGAGACAATCAACACTTACATCACCTTATATTAAAAAATTTTAATAAGAATATAGCGTATTTTAGTGTGATGATTTTAATTCTAATACCAATTCTTCTACTTTTATTAAGTGAAAATTTTTACTTAGCATTTACTCTTTCAACTTTACTTTATTTTACAATACTAATTTACTTGAAAAAACTCAGATAAAAAAACGATATTTAAGAAGTGTTATTAAAGCCATAATTCCATCTTTAAACTTAATTTTTTTTCCCTGATTATAATTTCTACCTTTATAAGAGATGGGAATTTCATCAATTTGAATATTAAGTTTTGAAATTTTTGTTGTTATTTCTGGACAAATTGAAAAGTCATCTTGTTTTAAATCTAGTTTTAAAAAGATATTTTTAGAAATAAATTTATAACATGTATGTGCATCTGTAAGACTTTGATTATTAATTAAATTTGAAACTTTAGTTAAGGAAAAGTTTGCAAAAATTCGAAATAAAGTAAATAAATCTAAAATAATTTTTTTTCTACCAAGAACTCTAGAACCATATATTACCTTTGCTTTTTTTTTTTCTGCAAAATCTACAAATTTTAACAATTCCTCTGGATCATATTCAAGATCTGCGTCTTGAATTACAACGTAATCACCTTTTATAATTTTTGTAGCTGATTTGATACATGCTCCCTTTCCCATATTTTTATCGTGAAATATTATATTTAAATCCTTATTTTTTTTAAAATTACTTAGAACTTCTCTTGTTCCATCTTCAGAGAAATCGTCTACTATTACAATTTCTTTATCTCTTAGTTTTAAATTTAAAATTTTATTTATAATAATTTCTATGGTATCTATCTCATTATAAACTGGAACAATTATACTTAATCTCATAAATGTTTAACCTTTTAATAATATCAATCTTAACAGTAATTTTTCATTTTGCATCTGGCGCTTTATTTCTAAAATTTTTAAGAATAAAAACAGAAGACTCAGCATATTATTACTCAATTACTTCATTCCTAGGCATTATATTTATATCATTTTTTGCATTAATATTAAATTTCATTTTACCGTTAGATCCATTTTTAAACACTTTTTTATATTTTTTGATAATTACAAATTTTTTATTTTTACTTAAAGATATTAAAAAAAAAAATGAGTTAATCAAATTTGTTATTTTTGCTTCTTTGGGTATTTTTTTATTATTATTACTCAGTAATATTTATAGGCCTGACGCAGGTTTATATCATTATCCATATATAAATATTTTAAATGAGAATAAAATAATTATTGGCATTAGCAATCTTCATCAAAGATTTGGCCATATATCAATCTTGCAATATTTAAGTGCATCTCATTATAATTTTATTTTTGGGTTAAATGGAATTGTAATCCCATCTGCGAGTTTAGCTATTTATGTAATAATTAATTTAATATCAAATATATTAAGAATTAAAAGTTTTTCGTTTTCAAAAATTTTTTCAATACTTATCCTTCTTTATGTAAGCTACAAAATGAATAGATATAGTGAATATGGAAATGATGCTGCTGCACATTTTACCTTTTTTTTAATTTTTTCAGTTTACTTAAATTTAATTGAAAATAATTTTTTATTTAAAAAAAATGAGGTTATTTATTTGATTTCAATTTTATCTATTTTTGCTTTTTTGAATAAAACCTTTTTAATTTTAGCTTTAATTATACCATTTTTAATTAATACTAAATTTTTATTAAAAAACTTATTTAATTATAAATTTATATTTATTTCATTATTCTTATATTCTTGGATAGTTCAAAGTTACTTAACTACTGGTTGTGGCATATATCCTGTGCCAATTACTTGTTTAGATTTTTCTTGGACAAATTTTGATTATTTGTCAAATGTTTACGATGTTGCAATTGGCTCAGAAGCTTGGGCTAAAGATTGGTCAAATCAAAAGGGTGAGGTCTTAAATTATAATGAATACCTATCAAACTTTGGTTGGATTAAAATTTGGTTTAACAATCAATTTTTTGAAGTTGTAAATATAGTTGGTCCTTATTTAATATTAATTTTATTATTTATACTTTTCTTATATTTTTATAACTATAAAAACATAATAATAAAAAAAAAATTTAATAACGATTACATATACTTATTAACTTTAAGTTTTTTTGGTATTTTGCTTTGGTTTTTTAAAGCTCCAATTTATAGATATGGATATTCATATTTAATTACGTTTTTAGCTTTAATATTTAGTTATTTTATTTTCTATTATTTTTCAAATTTAAAACCACATAAAGTAAAAAAAATTTCAAATATTATTATAATTTTTTGTGTGGTTATTTTAATTGGAAAACAATTTATAAGAATTTCTAAAAATTATGAATATCAATATGTTAACTATCCTTGGCCAAAATTTAACTCTTTTGATAGAAATAATAACAAGGCTAAAATAAAGACAATATTTAAAAATGGAGAAGTATTTTACTATAGACCCTCAAGCAATTACTGTTTTTATAGTAAATCACCTTGTACATCTGTTGGAGTGGATGATAGTCTAAAATATAAAAATATTTATAGTTATAAGATCTATTATTTTAAACCATAATTGTGGTTATTAAATATTGTTTGTTTTTAAATAACGATCGAATTTTTTTTTTAAATAAAATCTAGTTTTTAAAAACTTACTCCAAGAATTTAGTTTATAAATTCTCTCAGCAGTAACTATTTTTGAAACTGAATTGGTAAAAATACTATTATATTTTTTTCTGGTTAAAATTTTACATAATACATAATTTGGATTTTTCTTAGTCTCATCAATTATCATTTCCCTAAAGTAACTATGATAATCATTGTCTAATGTTACAATAGGAGCTACAGAAGGATAAAATCTTTTAATACCATTTTTTTTAAATTTTTCCGTCAAATGATTAATTGAGTCCTGTCTATATTTTTCTCCATCTCGCTGTTTTCTAATTTTGCCAATTTTTTTGAAAATTTTCCTAGAAATAATTGAAAATATGTCACCCTTAATTTCTTCAGTCTGAAACAAAGAAAAATTTTTGTTGAAATTCAAAACTTTTTTAATTCTATTATTAAATTTTTCATATCTGTATTTTGTCCAAATACAAAAACCTATATGTGCACTTTCATCACCTATTTTTTTTAAACTATTAATTAAAATAGTTGTTAAATCACCTTTAATAAAAAACTGACAGTCTTCTACAAAAAAAACAAAATAGTTTGTTAGGTTGTCTTTTGCATAAGCGGCATCTATAAAACTTTTCATATAAGGAACCCAAAATTTACCTTTATGAATTTTTTTATGAAAAACTAGTTTTAATTTTAAATTTGTTTTTTTATTTTTTTTAATACTCGTAATTGAACCATCAAAATTAATAAAATTCTTATTTAAATTTATTTTTTTTAACCATTTTCTAATTTGATTATCCCCACCTGTTTCGGTAATAATTAAATCAACATTTGGATATGTATTGCAAATTAGAAAAGATTTTATAAAATTTTCAAGAAATGGATAATTATCTTTTTTTCCAAAATGAAGACATATGCTTAGTTTGTTAAAAGACATTAATTAATTATTGAATTAATAATAATATATTTATATATATTTTTCATAGGTTACTTTGATCTAAAATAACTTTTTAGATCATTATATTAAGTTATTAATATGACAAAAATTCTAAATTAAATGGATAAAATTGCCATAATTATTGAAGATCAAAGATTAGGTGGACCTCAAAAACAATTAATTTACTTAATTCAACAACTTATTAGGAATAAAAAAATTCAAAATTATTTTTTAATAGTTCCTTTAGGATTTAAAAAGCTTTTGTCAGAGTTTGTGAATATTAAAAAAATAAATATTTTTGAGATTAAAATAGAATATTTATCTAAGATTAAATTATTTTTTTTTATTTTTTATTTTTTTAGAGATTTTTATACCCTTAAAAATGCATTATCTAAGTTTGAAAAGATTTATATTGCGGGTGGTACATCAAACATAAAAACTCTTATTATTTCAGCAATCCTTAAAAAAAAAATTTTTTTACATGTTCATGATACAAGATTGAATTTTTTTGGTAAAATAATAATATTTATTTTATCAAATTTTGTTTATAAAACTTTTTTTGCATCAGAAAAATCAAAAATTTATTATGATAAAATTATACATTGTAAAAAAAAATATATTTTAAAATCATCAGTCAACATTAATTATTTTAAACAAAGAAAAAAAATGAGTAATACTCATCTCAACGTGGGTATGATAGCAAATATTAACTCGGATAAAAATATTGAGCTTTTTTTAAAAATATTGAGTAAATGCAAAAATAGTAAAACTAAATTTTTTTTAATTGGAAAGGTTTGGGAAAGTCAAAAAAAATATTTTGATAAAAAATTAAATAATCTTGTTGATTTCAAAAGTAAATTAAAATGGTATAAAAACATAAATAATCCTATTAAAATAATGAAAAAATTTGATGTATTGATATGTACATCAAGATTTGAGTCTTTGCCTTTAGCTATAGTCGAATCACTTAGTTTATCTATACCGATTATAAGTACTGACGTTGGCGATATTAAAAAGTTTATAGATAATAAGAAAAATAAGTGTGGCTTTATAATTAGTGATTTTGACGAAAATAAATTTTTAAAAAAATTATACCTTTTGATTAAGGACAAAAAAAAACTAATTAATTATGGAAAAAATGCCAGGAAAATTGCAGAAGAAAATTTTTCTATCTTAAGATACGCAAAGCAGTTTGAGAAATATACCTTAAATTAGTTTGAGAATTTTTAAAAAAGTAAACAGATAAATCCTTCAGAAATATTATTATAGATACTATTAAACCCAAATGTTTGAACCTTGCTTTCGAGGTCAATATCAACTCACTAAATAAAAATTTTTTGCTCGTATTGTGTCTTATTACTAAATTTTTTTGAATATTATAAAACATAAATCGACTTCTAAGTCTTAACCATAGTTCGTAGTCTTGGCATCTTTTAAATTTTTCATTGTACGAAATATTCTTAAATATTCTTTTTCTCATCATCACTGATGAATGGATAATTGTATTTTTAAATATCAATTTTTTTTTAATCTGTTCATCTGTTTCTGGCATTTGAATATTTATTTTATTTTTCTTATTCAGATAAACTGCATTTGATCCAATTATATCAAAATGATTATTTTTATTTAAAAATTTAACTTGCTTTTCAAATCTACTAATTGCGGATACGTCATCAGAATCGTGTCTTGCTAAGAAAGTCCCCCTAGAGTATTTTAATCCAATATTTAACATTTTAGTAAGTCCTAAATTTTTTTTTGACTCGAAGTAGAGAACATTGTTTTTTTTATTGACAAATTTTTTAGCAATTTTGATAGTTTCTTCTTCTGCACCATCAGATAATAATATTATTTCGAAGTCTTTAAATGTTTGCTTAATTAAACTTTGTAATGATTTATTAAGTATTTTTTTCTCCTTATAAAATGAAACAATGACACTAACCTTAGGAGTCTTTTTGTTTCTACAATCTGTAATTTTGAAATTTTTCATTTAAAATTATTTATTTCTTTCAAAAATTCTAAATATTTTTTTGCGGCTTGTCTCATGGAAATAGGTTCAAATTTTATTTTAGATTTAAATTTTTCGTAATTATTATAAATCTTATCAAAATCTTTTTCTAAAATATTATAATTTGGTTCAGGAGGATTATAAAAATCTATTAACTCGTAATTATATTCTTTATCAACATTACTTACGATGCCAGAATTGCAAACTTCTATAATCTCTTTATTGCCACCATTATTTGAACAAATGCTTGGCAATCCACAAGCAGTAGCCTCTACATGTGTATTTGCATTTTGATCTATCCATGGAAGATGTATATATAAATTTCCAGTTCTGTACCAATCGGGAAGAGATTTAAAATTAATATTTCCAGCATATAATATATTATTATCTTTTATTTTTTCTCTCTCATTTACACTTCCAAGAATAAGAAGTTTTAGATTTTGATATTTTTTTGAAATTCTTTTAAAAAAAATAATTATTTCTTTAAGTCTTTTATGTCTTCTCCAAGTTCCTGATACTAAAACTACAAAATCGTTAGATTTTATATTTAATTCATTCCTTTTATTAAATCCTCGGGGATTGAAAGATGAGAGTGGAACAGAGTTATGAATCACTATATTAGGTTTATCAAAATTTTTGTAGAATTTTTGAGTTAATTTTTTTGTAAATTCACTTATAAATATAACACCACTAGAATTTCTTATACCCTCAAATATAATTTTATTTTCTTTTAAAGTATTAAATTTAGTATTATTTCTATCAAAAAAAATTCCTCCTATTCTTATAACATATGGTTTTTTATAAAAAGATTTATTTTTAATTGCAAATAGAGCGATATCATAAAATGGATTAAATCTAGAAGTAACTTTACAATCATAATTTTGAAGTTCTGTGGTTAGTCTTTTTAAAAATATATTTGGTCCAATATTTTTTTTCAAATAAAAAGGGTAAGAATCTAAAGCAATTTTAATCATTTTTTTTTAAATATGGCGTAAGATCTTTCCTCATTTACTTTAATGATCTTAATATCATATATTTTTTTGTCTTTTTCCTCTTTAACAAAATTTAAAACTCCAGAAAATTTTATGTCTACATCATCAAATATTATTAAATCATTTTTGATTTGTTTGGATGAAATAAAATTAAATTCTCTTAATACACTTTGATAATCGTGCATTCCGTCTATAAATGAAAAATTGATCCTACCAATTTTCAAATCTTTAAGAATAAATCTACTTGGTCCAGTTAAAAAGTTTACATTTTTTCTTTCATTATCCCATTTTGATAAAAGTTCATATCTTGTTTTTTTTCCTTCATGATCATCAATACAATTCCAGAAAATTTTAATATTATTTGGTATAATATCTATAGTATTAATTTTTCCTTCAGTGTTTGTATCTATTAAAGACTTAGACATACAAATTGAAGAAAAGCCTCTGGCAGTTCCAATTTCAAGAATATTTATATTTTTAATTTTATTTTCTTCAATATATTTACTTAAAAATGAATATAACAATCTTCCATGTTGATAATTAATTGGTGAAAGTTTTTTCACAACTTGTGTATGTAGTGCAAGATCATCCAACCAATCTTTCTCTATTTTAAATCCATTTTTTATTTCAAGATTATCAATTATCTCAAACTTTTCTTTTTTTGCCTTATTATAAATTGATTTGTAGTAATCTTCTGAAGCAACAACTTTTTTTCCAAAAGGATTTTTATTTGGAAAGTAATAATTTTTCAAATCTCTCAATAATGATTTTATCTGGGATATAATCATTTTTTTTTTAAACACTCAAAAAAATTAGTCCATAACTTTTTATTTTTATAGTAACTAAAATTTTTGGCAGTATTTCTTGCATTTCTTACTATTTTCAATTTTGTTTTATTGTTTTTAAAATTTTTAATTATTAAGTTTATTAATTTATCATATTTATTAATATCAAATAAAAATCCGTTGTATCCATTTTTAATAACTTCAGGTGCCTGTCCTACTCTTGTGGAATAAATTGGTACACCTGATGACATAGACTCTAAGATAGCCCTAGGTCCACCTTCTTCACGTGAAGAAACTATATATGCATCTAATAAACTATAATAGTTTTTCAGTTCCTCATATTTCTTTAAATAATGATGTTGGTAAGAAACATTTAATTTTTTTAGATTATTAATTACATATCCTCTTGAAGGACCAGTTAATATGACATGTAAATTAAGTTTTTTTTTTAATTTTTTAATTATTTTTATGAATAAATCAGGTCCTTTAATCATTTTAGGCTTATTTCCGTCACCCCACCCAATTCCATCTTTTTGAAATGATCCAATAACAAAATAATCCTCTAGACCTTTTTTCTTTTTCAGTGCCATTTTTTTTTTAATTGAAACATAAGGAAATTTTTTAATATCAATACCGATGGGTATTTTAAAAATTTTTTTTTTTTTAATACCTTTTTTAATAAGGTAACTTTCCATTTTTTTGTTAGTCACCTGTATACATTTTATAAATTTAT
>CENX01108945.1_pt1 | contig 18219 bp, 16 predicted proteins | sample 361321 | NCBI WGS metagenome assembly CENX01 (sample SAMEA2619678, study PRJEB7988) | marine metagenome | isolation source: saline water (ENVO:00002010), including | reverse complement strand
GAAGGATTCAAATATTGTTCTGGAGATTATGTCATAACCCTTGATGCTGACTTGCAAGATGATCCATCTGAGATTAAAAATTTGATATCTGAAATTGATAAAGGCTATGATTTAGTGTCAGGTTGGAAAAAGGATAGAAAAGATCCCTTATCAAAAAAAATCCCTTCAAAGTTTTTTAATTTAGTAACAAGATTATCAACAGGTGTTTTAATACATGATTTTAATTGCGGATTAAAGGCATATAAAAAAAGCGTGGTCAAGTCAATTGATATTTATGGTGGTAGACATAGATATATCCCAGCTCTGGCTGGTCAGAAAAAATTTAAGGTATCAGAGTTAATAGTGAATCATCGCAAAAGATTATATGGGCAAACCAAATATGGGGGTTCGCGGTTTTTTCATGGCTTTTTTGATTTAATATCAATTCTATTTTTATCTAAATACACTCAAAGTCCTTTATATTTTTTCGGTAAAATAGGTTTTTTCACTTTTGCGGTAGGCCTCATCATCGAATTATATGTCTTGTATTTGAAATACTTTTTGAATGAATCCTTCGCACAGCACATTGCACTATTAATTTTTGGAGTTTTAATTCTCATTATTGGTATACAATTTTTTTCCATTGGATTAATCGGTGAAATGATTGCTAATTCAAATCACAGTAAGCAGTTAAGAATTAAAAAATTTATTAACAAATAGTTCGAGTAAAATGAAAATAGCATTGATAGGCCCTTTCCCTCCCTATAGAGGAGGTATTTCAATGTTTAATCACTCATTATCAAAAGAATTTGAAAAAAATCATACCGTCTATCGTATTTCTTTTTCAATGATGTATCCAAAAATCCTTTTTCCCGGCAAATCACAGTTTTCAAATTTTAAAACTAGCACATCAAAAAAAACAATTAATTCCTTAAACCCATTTTCATGGATAAAAACCGCTAATCAATTAAATGCTTTAAAGCCTGACATAATAATCTTTCAATATTGGCATCCTTTTTTTTCGCCTGCATTCCAATTCATTTCAAAAAAAATTAAACTTGTATCAAAAGCAAAGATAATTGCTAATTGTAATAATGTTTTGCCGCATGAAAAATTCTTTTTTTCTAAAAGACTAGCGTTAATGTTTTTTAAATATGTAGATCATTTTATTGTAATGTCAAGGTCTGTTAAGAAAGACTTGTATGAAATACATCCCTCCGCAAATTGTATTGAATTAAAGCACCCTGTATATGATATTTTTGGAAAAAAAATTTCTAAAAATATTGCAAGATCAAAACTATCATTAAAATCAAAAAAAATTATCTTATTTTTTGGTATGATTAGACAGTATAAGGGTTTAGATATTTTGATAAAGAGTGCAAATGATTTAAAAAAAAAATTAAATGATTTTAAAATTGTTGTAGCAGGTGAATGTTATGAAAATAAAAAACTTTATTATAATCTAGCAAAAGACTTAAATGTAGATAACAACATAAAATTTGATTTTAAGTTTATTCCTAATCATGATGTTGGAAAGTATTTTTGCGCTGCTGATTTAGTTGTTCTTCCTTATAAATCTGCAACTCAGAGCGGCATTATACCAATTGCATACCACTTTAACAAGCCTGTTGTTTCTACTAACGTGGGCGGATTACCAGAATGTGTTGATGTTGGAAAGACGGGATTCATATGTGAGCCTGATGTTAAATCGATATCAAAAGCTGTAGTCAGGTTCTTCGATTCAAAAACAAACTTTAAAGATCATATAAATGATTATAAAAAACAGTATTCATGGAAATTTTTTGCTGATAAAATTATTTCAACTGTATTATGAAAAAAAAAACAGTCCAAATTATAGTTTTGAATTGGAATCAAAAACAATTGTCTTTGGATTGCATTGACTCATTAAAAAAAACTTCTTATAAAAAAAAACAAATTATATTTATTGATAACGCCTCTTCTGATGGTTCAGTTGGTTTTATAAGAAGAAAACATCCTGATATTGAAATTATAGAATCACCAAAAAACCTTGGTTATGCTGGTGGGAATAATTTTGGCTTTAGATCAATAAAAAATCAAGCTGACTATACCATTTTTCTTAATAATGATACATATGTTGACCAAGATTTTATTGAGCCTCTTATAATAGAATTAGAAAATAATTCTAACGTTGTTCAAACAGCTCCAGTAATTTTTTATGCAAATCAAACAAATAAAATATGGTATGCTGGTGGCCAAATTTTCTTACCATTTTCTCATATCGGGCACAGGGGTATCAGATCAACAAACTTAGAAAAATTTAGTTATAAAAAAAAAGTTAGCTACGCATCTGGTTGTTGTTTCTGTATGAGAACAGTCGATTTTAAAGAGTTGGGTATGTTTGATGAAACATATAGTATGTATTGCGAGGATGTAGATCTATCATTAAGAGTATCAAAAGCTAAGGGTACAATAAAAGTAATTCCTAAATCTATGATTTGGCATCATATTTCAAAATCTATCGGAGGTTCGCATTCTATTTCAAAATGGTATAAGAAAAATACTAGCTTATTAAAATTAATATTTAAGCATAGTAATCCATTTTTTTTCCCCTTATCGTTTGTATTTTTCATGATAAATAACTTACTAAGTTTATCCCTAGTAGTTGTTTCAAAATTTTTAATCAAAAAATGAAAAAAATCTTAAAAAAAATACCTGGCCTTTCAGTGCTTGTTGATAGCATCAAGGCAAGTATTACAATTATTCAATATTCTTTTGGTATAAAATCAATTCAAGAAGAGGAAAGAGCAGACCCCAATGATTCAAAATGGAAAAATAATCCTTGGTCCCAAGTATTTGTAAGGCGTTGCAAATATGCTAAACAGTTTTCTCAAAAAAAAAGAGTTTTAGATCTTTGTTGTGGTACAGGATGGACTGCAAATGAACTTGCGAAAGTGGCGAAGGTGGTAAAGGCCGTAGATTATTCAAAAGAATCAATTGAAAAGGCAAAAAAAGAATTTCAAAATGAAAATCTTTTTTTTGAACAAATGAATGCTCTAAGTTTAAAATATCCTGACTCTTCATTTGATACCGTTGTCAGCATGGAAGCAATTGAACACTTTACTGAAAATGATGGCAAGGTATTTTTGTCTGAAGTGTATCGTGTTTTAAAAAAAGGAGGATATTTTGTTGGAAGCACCCCACAGGTTGAAACAAAAAATCCCTTAAAAATCCTAGCAATGAAAAAAATTGACCCCTATCATTTACACTTATATTCAAAGAAAATGCTAGAAAAATCTCTTTCAGCTTTATTTAATAAAGTCGAGGTTGTAAGCCAACCTGAAGATTGGATGTTATTTAAGTGCATCAAATAACAAAGAATCAAATTCAAGATTTTATTTTTTCACTAAATGATAATAAAGGAGGTTTTTATCTTCAAAAGGGTTTTAATCAATCTACTCTTATGAGTACATCCTTTTCTATCTTGACACTTGAACTTATTGATTCATTAAATATTCTAAAAAAAAAAAAAATACAAAGAACTTTTCCTTCAAAATCAAGATAAAAAAAGCGGCTTATTCATTGATCCACTATCAAGCTTAAAAGACGCAAATAGCATAGATCTAGAATCTAGCTATATTCATTATCAAACTACAGCTTTCAGCTTATCTGCGATTGATGCATTAGGAGGGCATCCTTATCACAAACTTGCTTTTTTAGACTCATTTAGGGGCAAAAAAAAATTAAGTAGTTTTTTTCATACCATCGATTGGAAAAATGCTTGGCATGAAAGCAACAAAATTATGTTTCTATTGCAGTTTTTTTCATATGATTTTTTAAAAAATAAAAATAAAGACTCTTATGATAATATAGTTTTTATTTTAGATTTTTTAGATAATTATCAGGACCCTCAAACAGGGCTTTGGGGTACGCAATATAAAGCCAGTACTTTTGTAGGGATGGCTGCAGCATATCACTTTCTTATTTTTTACAAGTATTTTAATAGAAAAATTAATTTTCCGGATAAAATTTTTCAGAATGTTTTCATTCTTCAAACAAAGGATGGTCTTTTTCACCCATTTGGAGGTGGTGGAGCTTGTGAGGATCTAGATGCTATTGATGTTGTTTCAAAAGTAACTTCAGAGTTAAGCGCTGATTCTATAAATCATATAAAATTAGCTTATAATGCCCTTATTCAAAATTATGATAAAAATGGAGGTTTTTGCTGGGCTAAAAGGCCACAGTTTCCATTTTTAAATGGTATAAAATATTTGAATCCTAGATCTTCTCTTTTTAATTATGATATGGTTAAATGGGTTATTAAAAATAATTATATAGGTTCATTCTTACCTTTTTTTAGAGAAAATTATGTATATAAATACAGTAATTGGGATCACATGAAGTTCAATATTAAAATCAGTGATTCTTGGTCAACCTGGTTCAGGCTTTTATCCATTGCAACTTTGGAAAAACTATCTCCTGATTTAAAAAAAAATGACATCAGTTTTAAATTTAGAGGTCTCCCTTCGATAGGTTGGTTAGATGATAAATAAATCAATTTCTTTAGTTAGCGTTTTAATTGGAGTAAATCGCGACGATGGATCTTTAAATGAATCAATTAAAAGCATTACCAGCCAAACCTACAAAAATTTACAAATAATAATTGTCAATGATGGTTCATGCAAAAATGTTAGCAAAATCATCAATTCTTTTAAAGACAGTAGAATTGACCTTATTGAATCAGCAAAAATTGGATTGACTAAAGCATTAAATCTTGGATTAAAAAATGCTAAAGGTCATTACATTGCTCGCCATGATGCAGGCGATTTTTCCTTAAAAAATAGAATTGCAAAGCAAGTTAGTTTTTTATCAAATAATCCATCAATAGCAATGTGCGGCACTTTTGTTAGTGAGCTATCTATCGATGGTATTGAATTGGGTATTATAAAGTATCCTCTAAAAAATGATTTAATTAAAAAAAAAATTATTCTTCAAAATGTATTTTGCCATGGCTCAGTTATGATTACTAAAAAAGTAATTACTTCCCTTAAAGGTTATAGGGAAAAATTTTACACTTCACAGGATTATGATTTGTGGCTCAGGTTAATTGAAAAATATAGTGTTGCAAATATTGATTTAACATTATATAGAAGAATCATTTCATCTGACAGCATTAGTTTTAAGAATAAGGATATTCAAAAAAGGTTTGCTGATTATGCTTTGGAATGTTTTTTTGCTAGAAAAATGAGTATGTCAGAACCAAATATGCCAAAAAATATTTTAAAAGAACATAATTCAAACTTTGCACCTAATAGAGAAAATGACTGCGATTATAACTTTTATTGCGGTAGAAGGCTGTATGCATCTGGAGAAATGAGCAAATCTAGAGAGTTTTTTTTAAAATCATTATCATTAAGAAGTATAAATATGGTAAAAATTATATTCATATTTTTAACAATTCTCCCAAAAAATTTAAGAAATTTTTTGGGAAAAATATGGTTTTCAATCAAAGAGAAAAAGAAAATAAACATAAATTAGCCAATGCTCAGCTGTTCATTAATAATACCAACTTTCAAGCGCCAGAATATTGTTTTAGAAACCCTTAATCACTTAAATGATCAAAAAATAAACGAAGCTGAAGTTATTGTCGTTGATCAATCCCCTAATAAACTTGATGATTTGTTGAATTTTAAATTTAAAAGTCCAAATCTAAAATTTAATTATGTTAAGATCTCAAAAGTAGGCTTGCCAAATGCTAGAAATATCGGTGCCCAATCGTCAAAATCTGAATTATTGATATTTATTGATGATGATTGTATTCCAAATTCAAGACTCATTAGTTCGTATATTTCTATTTTTTCTAATTTTGATAAAAAAGTTTGGTGCGTGGGAGGAAGAGTTAATGAGGATAATACAGTAATGTTTAAGCAAAATAATAAAATTATTGGAGGATATTTTACATGGTATGGCAAAACTCTTAAAAATTTTGACACAGATCTCAATGGTCAATGCGAATGGGCCCCTGGAGGAAATTTTGCCGTTTTAAGAAGTAAATTCTTAAAAGTAAATGGTTTTGATACAAATTATATTGGCAATGCAATGCTTGAAGATGTTGATTTTGGATTTTCAATCAACAAAAGCGGAGGTCAAGTAAGATATGATCCAAACCCCACAATCCAACACTTAAGAATACCTACTGGAGGAACCCGAGATGAATCTGCTGATAAAAGTATGTACTACAGATCTCACAATACCGTTTATTTTTTAAGGAAACATCATAGATTTTTTAATCTTTTTCCTGCTTTTTTATATCTAAATGCCGTTGCTTTGAAAGATTTTTTACAAAAAAAACATTCTCTTTTTGCTTTTATTTGGTGTTGGAAAGGTTTTTTGGATGGTTTTAAAAGAAAAATTCTATTGTGAAAATAGCATCAAAAATAGGTAAAGAATCCTCAATTACTTTTTCTGGTCTTTTATACGGAAACCTCAATAGATATATATATACGGCGATGCTTGCAAGATGGGTAGGACCTGAATTTTTAGGTATTTATTCACTTGCTAATGCTATTGTTCTATTATCTGAGGTTATTGCAAAAATGGGTATCGAAACGGGTGTTGTTCGATATATCGGTATGCTTAGCCTTGAAGATGATTATGAGAAAATTAAAGACATTATCTTGTCCGCATTTAAGATGGTATTTATCTTTTCAATTTTTATCATGCTTATAAGCTTGCTGTTATCTGACTATGTAGCCTTGACAATTTTTAATGGAAGTATATTATTAAAACAAGCAATCATAGTTTTTTCTTTAACTATTCCATTCAATTCCTTGACTTTGATTTCTGCTCATGCCACACAAGGTTTTAAGCTTTTAAAATATAAAACTTTTGTAACTCAGTTTATTAAACCAACAGTATTATTTGCTTCAGCTTTTTTTATGATACAATTTTTTTCAAAAGATTTAACCATTTTAGTTCCTATGGTTGCAACTTCTTTAGTTGGATTTTTGTTCATGTCTTATTTTTTAAACAAAATTATACAAATTAAACCAACTATTTACCTGCAAGGATCATTTAATTACGATTTATTAAAATTTTCGTCACCCCTAATGTTTGTGTCAATATTACAAACACTTATGCATTGGATGGATATCTTGATGATAGGCTATTTCTTAGATGCTGAAGCAGTTGGATATTATCAACCAGCAGTAAGGACTGCTGGGTTATTACAAGCATTATTGCTATCCTTTTTGAGTATCTATACTCCAATGATTTCCCAATTTTTTAAAGAGCAAAATATTGAAAAAATGTCTAAAATTTATAAAATGGTTACTAGATGGCTAATACTAAGTAGCTTGCCTATTGCAATAATCTTTCTGATGTTTTCTGAAAATTTAATGGCTTTGTTTGGGTCTCAATATGTTGCGTCATCAAATATTTTAGTTATCTTAACTATAGCGACTTTTTTTCAAGCTGTCTTTGGAGTTGCTGCTCCAACTTTAAGTATGACTGGTCATACTAAATTAGTTCTTTACAACACCTTATCAGTATTTGTTATTAATCTTTTATTAAATTGTTTTTTAATCCCAATGATGGGCCCTGTAGGTGCAGCATTCTCAACATTGATTTCTTTAATCCTAATTGGAATAGTAAGGGTCATCCAAGTTCAGTATATTTTAAAAATAAATTTCTTTAGTATAAAACTTATCAAGCCATTTGTTGCTTCAGGTATCACAACAACCCTCTTATTGATTGTTAAGTCTTACATTGTAAATTTTAATGCAGTATTGACCTTACTTCTAGCAACTTTAATATGTCTGGGAACATATTTAATTTTGATGTGGGTTTTTCGATTAGAAAACGAAGATAAAGAATTTCTCAAAGGTTTAAAAATTATTAGGGAAAACTTATTCAATGATTGAACTTATCAAAAAAAATTATTTTGTTTGCGTTGGAATCTTTCTGAGCATTGTCCTGCTTGTCATCTTTAATGAAATTTTTTTTGACAACAAAACATTTGGTTCCTCAGATAATCTAAGCCCTAAAGCTGTGGGTCTTGCTTTAAATGAAGTTATGGAAAAAGAGGGAGGTTATCCACATTGGCAGCCATGGGTTTTTAGCGGAATGCCTACAGCCGAAGCTTTTACCAATATATCACAATTATATTTCCCAGAATATCTGTTTAAAATTTTCTCTGTTCCAGGTATGTTCATTCAAATTTCTCATTTCCTATTTTGTGGAATTGGAATGGTCCTTTTATTACGTTATCTAGGATGCACTTATTGGTCATCTCTTCTAGGATCAATTGGTTTTATGATTACTCCCTACATGGTGACAATGCTTGTATTTGGTCACGGTAGTCAAATCATGACGGCTGCATATATTCCCTGGATTGTTATGTTTGCTATTAAATTATGGAATGATCCAAAGATATTAAATATTGGTATATTATCTTTACTCTTGGGTTTTCAACTCCAAAGAAGTCATGTGCAAATTGCTTATTATACATGGCTACTCATCGGTGCTTTTTTCTTTTTTAAAATAATAAATATTGCTTATTGGAGTAAAAAGCTAGAAAGCACCGTTTTAAGAAAATTGGGATTTTTTTTTACAGCATGTATCTTAGGTCTAGCAATATCATTTGTAATTTATTTGCCATCAATAGAATATTCAGAATTTTCCATAAGGGGTGCATCATCTAGTGGGGGCGCTAAATATAATTACGCCACTAGTTGGTCTTTTCATCCAAAAGAGATATTAACATTTTTATTACCATCTGCGTTTGGATTTGGAGGGCAAGCGTATTGGGGTTATATGCCATTTACCGATTATCCAAATTATATGGGCATTATCGTATTATTGCTCGCGCTAATTGCAACTTTGCAAAAGAAAAATTTTTTACAATGGTACTTGATTATAACCTCGCTATTAGCTCTTTCAATCTCTTTTGGCAAACATTTTAGTTTTGTGTACGATATTTTTTACTCTTTTTTCCCCTTTTTTAATAAATTTAGAGTCCCATCAATGATTCTAATCTTGTTACAATTCAATGTAAGCGTTTTAGCATCTTTTGGTTTAGATAGTATAATTAAATCACATCAAAATAAAATTCCATCATATTTTTGGTATTTTGTAGGATTTTTTGGAATAATTTTTTCTAGTATAGTGCTTTTTGGTGATTCATTAAAAAGTTTTGTAACAGATTTTTTCCCTCCACCTATGACGCAGGATGCAAGAGCTGGTCAATTTATTCAAAACATGAGATGGGAAATGTGGGAAAATGATTTATGGGTAATGTTGGCTTTTGCAATTTCTTTTTTAGTTCTATTTTGGCTTTTTAAAAATAATAAAGTTTCTAAAGTGATTTTTACAATCACAATTGTATTTATTAGTTTAGCAGATTTATTTATAGTAGACAGAAAAATAATTTCTCCTAATAAAAACAGCTTAAGAGCGAATCAGCTTATGTCAAATACGGCTGTAGATAATTTTTTCTCAAAGGATGGTGTAATTGATTTTTTATTAAATGAGTCGCAAAAGAATAGGATTTATCCTGTAGGACCACTGTTTGGTGAAACTCGTTTTGCTGCATTTGGAATTGAGTCCGTTGGAGGATATCACCCTGCAAAGCTAAAAAATTATAATGAACTTTTAGAAAAAACGGGCAACTTGGCTTCAATACCTATTCTAAGAATGATGAATGTAAAATATTTAATCAGTTCTCAAAAAATAAACCATCCTGATTTACAATTTTTAAATACATTAAGCTTGAAACAATCACGATCTTTAATTGATGTTAATATTTATATGCTTAGGAATCATATGCCTCGCGCATGGTTTGTTAATACGGTCATACAAAATGATGAAAACGATATTTGGAAAAAAATGCTAGACCTAAGTTTCGACCCATCAAATATTGCATATGTTGAAGATAGAATTGATAATGAAATTTCAAATAATGCAAAAATAGAAAGTATAAATTTTTTAAATGATGAAATCACCATTAAAGCCAAATCTAGCGGTTCAAGCTTTTTAGTTTTGAGTGAAGTTTTCTATCCTTTAAGATGGAAAGTAAAGATAAATGGAAATGAAACAAAAACCTTAAAAGTAAATAACGTTATTCGAGGCGTTGTTTTAAATGATGGTGAAAATAATATTAATTTCTACTATGATAAATCAAGTTTTAATTGGGGCCTAATTATCTCAATTATTGCTTTTATAATTAGTTTAATTTTTATTTTTTATGGTAAAATTATAATAAGAAGGAAGTGATTTTCAAAATCAATCAAACTTATCAAAAAATAGGTTTATTTCTTTTAGGTTTGTTTCTTACATCCTCTCTATTGATTTATTCTAATTGGATTGTAAATAAACTAAGAGAAGACAATAGAGAAATCGTAAAAATATATTCAGAAATAATTGCGAAATCATTGAATGAAACTTCAAGTTCAGACCTTGGTTTTATATTTAATGAAATTATTCAAAAAGTACAATTTCCAATTATTTATTCCGATAGTGAAAAAAAACCTAATTACTACAAAAATTTAGCTGAAGGACTTTCAGAGATTGAATTGAAAAATATTATTCAATCAATGGATGAGTTAAACGAACCAATACCGATTACATATACTTTGCAAGGTGAAAAAATCTTGCTTGGCTTTCTCCATTATGGAGAATCAAGTATAATTATGTCATTGAAGTGGCTTCCACTAATTGAAATATTAATCTTATTTATGTTCATTTTTCTTTTTATCATAATCTTTAGTTCGGTAAATAAAATTGAAAAATCAAATATTTGGAATGGAATGGCCAAAGAAACTGCTCATCAGCTTGGAACTCCTATTTCAGCATTGATGGGTTGGGTTCAAAGAATTAAAAATTACCCTGATAAATCAACTTCAATTATAAATGAAATGGAAATTGATATCAACAGATTAACTGAAATCTCAGATAGGTTTAGCAAAATAGGTTCGAATATCAAACTATCGGAAGTAAACTTGGGTCAAGTTGTTAAAGAAAATATTAAATATCTTAAAAAACGATATTCTTTTGATGAGGATTCGTTAGATATATCAGTTAAAGTGAAAGCATCTCCAGTTATAGTTGGAGATTATACCCTTATTGGATGGGCAATTGAAAATATGATAAAAAATTCAATTGATTCTATTGAAATTGATAAAAGAATCATTAAAGTTATAATTGATGAAAATGGTAAAAGCGGTATTATATACATAGAGGATAATGGCAAGGGAATTGAAAAACATAATTGGAACAAAATCTTTAAACCTGGATTTACCACTAAACTAAGAGGTTGGGGAATCGGGCTTTCTCTAGTAAAAAGAATTATTGAAGAATTACATCATGGTAAAATTTCTGTTATTAAAAGCCAGAATAATAAAGGTACAACTTTTAAAATTTTTTTAAATAAATAGTAAAAACAAATAGTCTTTAAAAAGGAGTAAAAAATGGATATATTTTTGTTTTCTGCTAATCCAGCTGGCCAATCGTCAGGGATTATGGCTTATCTGCCTTTTTTTTTAATATTAGCAATAATGTATTTTATGATGATAAGACCTCAAGCTAAGAGACAAAAAGAAAAGCAAACAATGCTTAGCTCTTTGAAAAAAGGAGATAAAATTGTAACAATAGGTGGAATTCATGGAACGGTCGCTGGTTTTAAGGGAAAAGAGTCAAATTTGGTTATACTAAAATTAGATAAAAATAACAATTTGACTATTAACAGGTCAGCTATTTCATCTTTATTGAAAAACGATGATCAGAGTCAAACTGAAGATTTACAACAGGAAGCTTAGAATTAAATTTAGATTTTTAAATGAAAATTGTTTTTTTAGGTAATCCAAATGTATCAGTTACTATTCTTGATTCTTTGTTAAAAACTAAGCACGAAATAGTAGGAGTGGTGAGTAATTCACCTAAAATATCAGGAAGAGGCTTAAAAAAAAGTTATACCCCTGTCGGTGTTTATGCTATAAATAATAAATTAGAATTATTATGTTTAAGCTCTTTCAAGGATGAAAAACTTTACAAAGCTTTAAAAAAACTAAATCCTGACTTATTTATTGTTGTTGCTTTTAAAATAATACCTCAGAAATTCTTAAATCTTCCAAAATTTGGAGCTATTAATCTTCATGCATCTTTGTTGCCAAGCTATCGAGGTGCATCTCCAATTCAATACGCATTGCTCAATGGTGATAAGAAAACCGGTGTCACAACTTTTTTAATTGATGATAAAATTGACAATGGAAAAATTATTATGCAGAAAGAGTTTAAAATAAATGATAATGATAATTATGAATCATTGATTAAAAAAGTTGAAAGCCATGGTTCAGATCTAGTTATTAAGACAATTGATAGAATTGCTAACAAAAACATATATCAAGAACAAAATGAAAATTATATTTCTTATGCTCCTAAAATTCAAAAAGAAATGCTATTAATAAATTGTTTTGAAAATTCCAACATCAATCATAATAAAGTTAGAGCATTTTCACCAACTCCAGGTGCATTTGTAAAAATTAACAAGAAGAGATTAAAAATTCTTAAAACAAGAAAGACTTCAATAAAGTCACCTAAAGAAAATATCTCAAAGATTTTTATTAAAAAAAATAAAGTTTTGATTGGCTGTTCAGAACATTTTTTAGAATTATTAGAGGTCCAATTCGAGGGAAAGAAAAAAATGAACGCACTAAACTGGGCTAGGGGAATGATAATTGGTTCAAAGGGAATTCTCTTAAATGAATCATGACCCAAGAAAATTAACTTATGATATAATTTCTGAATTTGAAAAAAATAATGGCAAATTAAAATTAACCAGAGACCAAATTATTAATAAAGCTGATATTTCCAATAATGATAAATTTAGGATTACTGTTTGTACAAATGAAGTAGTTAAATGGAGAAAAAAAATAGATTTTTATATATCAATTAATTTAAAAAAATCGATAAATAAGCTAGACAAAAGAATTTTAAATGTTTTAAGAATTGGTTATTACGAGATTCTATTTGACGCTAAAATTCCAATTTATGCTTCTGTGGATTATTGGGTTCAATTCACAAAAATTAGGTTTGGAAGATTAAAAGCAGGGTTTTGTAATGCAGTACTACGAAAAGCGAGAAAAGTTAAAATTGATTCCAATAAAAATCTAAAAAATTTATCGATTTTTTTTTCATACCCAGAATGGTTAGTTCAAAAATGGAAAAATCAATTTGGGATAAAAAAAACTGTAAAACTTTTAAAGTATTTCAATCTTCCTCCAAGTTACTTTATTCGAATACCGAAAAATAAAAAAATCAATTCTTCTTTAGAGATTTACAAAAATTTGAAAATAGAAAATAAAGAAAGTAATTTTTTTAGAATAAAAAGTGGACTCAGAGTTATACTAGAAAATGATTTTTTCAAAAAAAATAACTGCAGTATTCAAGACAGAGCCTCGGGAGCTGTAGTTGAGATTCTCAATCCAAAGCCTGGCAGCATGGTCTTAGATGTTTGTGCAGCTCCAGGTACAAAAGCGAATTATATTTCAGATTACTTAAACGGTGAGGGAGAAATTCATGCTTCAGATATAGATCCTATTAGAATGAAAATGGGAGTTTCTAGGTCAGAATGTTTATCCCTAAATGTAAACTGGTCAAATAAAAATGCCACAAAGGATTTTTTTTTAAAATCAGATTATATAATTGTTGATGCACCATGTTCTGGCACAGGTGTATTAGGAAAAAAATTGGATATTAGATGGAGAAGAAAAAAAAGTGACATAAAATTATTTGCTTCATTGCAATTAAAAATTCTAAAAAATATATCTAAATATTTAAAAAATGATGGTATCCTGGTTTATGCTACCTGCTCAATGGAAAATGAAGAAAATTGGGATGTGGTCTCTCAATTTCTTAAATTTGATAACAGCTTTTCTATAGATTCACCAGTTGGTTTAATACCTAATGAGTGGATTAATGATAAAAATTGTATGCAAACAATTCCTTACAAGCACAAAGTAGATGGTATGTTTGCAGCTAGATTGGTAAAAAATGAAACATAGAATTTTAAATTTTTTGACAGCACTTTTTATTACATCTTTTTTGATTTTTCTTTTTTTTGAAAAAATTGCAATGCCGATATACATAAGAAAAGGAAATTCAATTAGATTGATAAATGTTAGAGGAAAAGTTCTTGATAGGGGAATAAATGAATTAAAAATTTCTGGTTTTAACGGGGTCGTATTTGATACCGTCTATACTTCAAATATTGAACCTCAAACTATCATTGATCAATACCCCCCATCTGGTCAAAAGGTTAAAAAAGGTAGAACAATAAGGCTAAAAATAGCAAGACCAGAGAAAATGATCGATGTCCCTAGTCTAGTAGGTCAATCAAAGAGGAGTGCTGAAATTAAAATACAGCAGCTGGGACTAAAAATTGATACAATATATGTTGAATATAATCCTGACTATCCTAAAGGAACAGTTGCATGGCAATTTCCAAAATCTGGAGACCAGATAAGAAAAGGCTTTGGTTTGCAAATTACTATTAGCGAAGGCCTTCCTCCTGATTTTTATCAGGTTCCACAACTATTTGGACTAAGTTTAAATAATGCTAAGAAGAAACTTGATAGTTCAAGATTAAAATTGGGAAAAGTAACTTATCAGCAAAATGAAGATTTGGTTCCGTATACAGTATTGGATCAGTCTATATCGCCAGGCACTGTCCTAAGCAAATCTTCTCAAATAAACATAATAGTTAGTGTTTTAAATTTGCAAGATATTTTTGATTCTATTCAAAATCAAAAATGATACCTAAGTCAGAATATATTAGGAAATTGATTCATTTATCTAATCTAATTATCCCAATTTCGTATTATTATTTTTTCCAAGATAAAAGATTTTTTTTAATAATTTTATTTTTTTTAGTATTAGCCTTTTTAGTTATTGATTTATCTAGAGGAAAAAATAAATATATTAAATTTTTTTTTAATTTATTTTTTAATAAAATGATGAGAAGGCACGAACTAAATGGAGCATTAACTGGTGCTTCATGGGTAATGATTTCAGCTTTTGTTACCATTCTCATTTTTCCAAAAAATATTGCAATTTTATCTTTAATCTTTATGAGTATTGGTGACACAGTAGCAGGTTTAGCTGGACGTAAAATAGGTAAGTTAAAAATCGGAGAAAAAACTGTAGAAGGATTCGTGTTTGGTTTTTTGGCCTGTGCTGTAATATCTTTTAATTATAAATTAATACCCTTCTCTATATCAATATATGGATCCCTGATTGGTATGATTTTCGAAGTTTTACCTCTGCCCCTTGATGATAATTTAAAAATTCCACTTTCTTCAGCTTCTGTAATGTGCATAATTGAGTCATACATAATTTAATGTCTTTTTTGTATCCAAAAATGTTGTGGGGCTTATTCGCAGTTTTGATACCATTATTAATTCATTTTTTTCATAGTAGGAACATTGTCAAAGTAGATTTTTCATCAATTTTTTATTTAACTGAATTAAAAAATACTTCAATAAAAAAATTAAAAACAATTAATTGGTTGCTTACTTTAATAAGGATGGCAATTATTTTTACCTTGATTTTGATGTTTGCCACACCAATAGTAAAAAATAATAGCTTATGGATACCGAGTAAAAAAGAAGCCTTAGCTCTAGTTTTTATAGATAATTCAGCTAGCATGTCACTTGAGATTGACGGTGAATCCTTGCTGGAACAATCTTTAAAAAAAGTTTCAAAGATTGTTTCCACTTATTCAGGCTCTGTTGAACTTAAAGTATTTCAAACAAATCCTCAAAAAATGATATTCTCAAAATTTGTTAAAAACATAGATTTCTCAGATTTAAATGAAATAAAAATAAATCAATCTTATGGTCAGGACAACATTTGGACTTATGTTAATTCAATTTTAAAAAATGTTAAAACTGAATCAGCTAATAAGGAATGTTTTATCTTGAGTGATTTTTCTTCTTATCCAGACACTTTATTTGAAAGCGGTCTAGATGATTGGCAATTTTATTTTTTTGAAAATGATAAATCCGATGAAAACATTTCAATAAAAAGTGTTGTATCTAAGAATCAAATAAAATTACAAAATCAAGATATTGATTTTGTAATTAAGGTAGAAAATATGGGAAATGATAAAATAAATAATGTTCCCATTGAAATAACATTGGATGAAAAAAGAATGGGCCAAATTGCAGCTTCATTTGAAGAAAAAGAGGTAAAAGATTTTTTATTTCGAATTTTACCTCCTAGGCCAGGAATCTTAAATGGAAATGTAAGTATAGGTTCTGATATTTTTAAAATAGACAATAATCAAACGTTTGAAATAAGTATCCCAGAAAAATTTAATTGTAAAATAATTTCTAATTCTAAAAAAAACTCAAAGACTTATGAAAGAATTTTAAACTCTATCAATGGCAATACATCATTCATTGAATTTGATGTCTATACTCTAAATAGATTTAGTAGAATAGATCTAAGCGATACTGATGTTCTTATAGTTGCAGATGCGGTAAATTTTACTCCAAGAGCAATAGAGTCTTTAAAGAGATATTTAAAAGCAGGTGGCAGTATAATATGGTTTTCGGGAGAAAATTATGGAAAATTAAAGGCTCAGACTATTTCAAATCTATCCCTTCCTAAGTTGATTGAAACAGTAGATTTAAAAAATAAGTCATTTCTCAATGTAAAAATAGAAGATAGAGATAATGAAATTTTTCAAAACTTAAACATGAGGGATATTAGAGATTACTTTCCAAAGATATTTAAATATAATTCACTTGAAATAAACTTTAAAGATAAAATGATTCTGAGCATGGGTAAAAATATTCCATTTTTGTTGAATCTGGATTCTAAGTTGGGGTCAATATATCTATTTACCTCCCCTCTTGAACTTTCGTGGAATGATTTTTCATTAAAAGGAATTTTAATTCCAGTTATATATAGAATGATTGCTATTTCATCAAATGATGAAACTAATATTTCACCTGTAAAAATAAATGAAGAAAAATTAATTAAAATAAAGAACCAGGATTTAAATAGTAATTGGATACTCAAAACCCCCTCGCAAGAAAAAATCTTACTTGTCCCTGATTACAAAAACCAAGTTTTAATCATTGATCAAACGAATGAGCTAGGCTCATATAGTGTATATTCAAATGATGTCTTATTTACATCCTTTTCAACTTTATTATCTCCTAGGGAATATCCAAGTAGTTATAGTTATAAGAGAAAAATAAATGAAAAAATTTCTAATTTGAACTATAAATGGATTGATAAAAAATCAAATATCAAAGAAACAATATCATCAAATAGACATGGAATGTCGCTTTGGAGGTTTTTTCTTTTATTTGCAATAATATTGTATATTATTGAATCTTTCTTAAGTAGACCGCGAAAAAATTAATATTTAATGAGAAAAAAAGCATTTTTAATAGGTGCAGATCTTGGAAGTTCGAGTGACGCAAATTTTTCTGATCACATGAAAGAGCTTGAGCTATTGTCAAAAACAGCAGGTTATGAAATTGTTAAAGTTTTGAGTCAGAAAGTATCAAAAATAAATCCATCTTCATACCTCGGTTCTGGAAAAGTTGATGAAATTCTAAATTTTGCGAAATATTATAATGTTAAATATTTAATTTTTGACAACGAGCTTACTCCGGCACAATCAAAAAACATAAATAAAAAATATAAGAAGATTGTAGTTATTGATCGAGCTGATTTAATTTTACAAATTTTTATGAAACACGCAAAAACTAGAGAATCGAAAGTTCAAGTTGAATTAGCACAATTACAATATTTATTACCAAGATTGACAAGAGCTTGGACCCATCTTGAAAGGCAAATGGGGGGCATAGGATCAAGGGCAGGCGCCGGAGAGACTCAAATTGAAGTTGATAGAAGATTGCTTAGGGATAGAATATCAAAACTTAGATATGAATTGGCAAAAATTGAGAAAAATAGAATTACTCGAACTAAAAAGAGAGTTAATAGTTACAAAGTTGCTCTGGTAGGATATACTAATGCAGGAAAATCAACCTTAATGAAAACAATGTCGGGTGCTGATGTTTTGATTAAAGATCAATTATTCGCAACGCTTGATACCACAGTTAGATCAGTAAACTTAGATAAATATAACACTATCTTGCTCAGTGACACTGTTGGATTTGTCAGAAAATTACCACATCATCTGGTTGCAAGTTTCAAAAGCACACTCAATGAAGTGGTTGATGCAGATTT
>CENX01076396.1_pt1 | contig 18288 bp, 15 predicted proteins | sample 361321 | NCBI WGS metagenome assembly CENX01 (sample SAMEA2619678, study PRJEB7988) | marine metagenome | isolation source: saline water (ENVO:00002010), including | reverse complement strand
GCAAAAAAATTAGCCTCAAAAGGAATAACGGCAGTGGTATTGAAATATAGAACGTATCCAAGAGAAGGTTCTGTCATCAATTGGGTGGATAACCTTTGGCAAACATCTCTCATAGTCGATGGTGCAAAAACGATTTTACCTTATTCCGCTAAGGATGCCTTGAGTGCTATTGAAATGATTCGAAAAAATGCAAGTAAGTTTGAAGTAGATCCTAATAAGATTGGATTAATGGGTTTTTCTGCTGGTGGTGCAGTCACTATGCAGGCTACCTATGAGGCGAATGAAAATAATCAACCCAATTTTATAGCACCTATATATCCTTGGATGGCTATTGTAGCACCTCATAAAGTACCTTCGAATCGACCCCCTGCATTTATTTCCTGTGCTAACGATGACCCATTAGAATTAGCAGGCCCTACTGTAGCTATTTATAAGGATTGGATTGCAGCAGGTGCTGAGGTTGATCTACACATGTTTAGCAAAGGAGGGCATGGCTTTGGTACTAATAAACTTGGTATCCCTGTTGATAAATGGTCAGATTTATTGATAGATTGGATTCTCTCTTTATAAAAATTCACCCTTTTTAGTTTTTTACTTATTAGGGTAAAACGCTTTCTTAGCTATCGCTTTTGCATTGTCTTATAAATAGTATTTAATCAATATTAACAACCTTTTTAAAAGGTACCTATAAAAATATTTTTTAATTTTGAAAAATGGAATTCTACAAAAAAAATCGTTATTCTTGCTCAGAATATATCCATTTATAACCTAACCGTAAATCCAGATGCCAAAAACAAAAGTTATCTACACCAATCAAATAAAATTTAATGCCTCAGATGAAATGGTGCTGCTATTAGAAAATGCCAGACGCTCTAAAGGAGCAAAACATAATTTCGGGAAAATTCCTACTCAAACTGAATTTCTTAGGGGTGTCATCTATTATTGGGTTAGGGAAAATGCGGCTGAAAAAATGGATTTGAATGGTGAAGTGCCCGAAATTTTAGACCACCTGTCGATAAAAATGAAAAAATAAAAATTGTGAAATGAATTCAGTTTGATTCTTTTAAAAAAGGTCAAAAAAAGCAGGTTTTTTCGAACCCTATCATCAATTAAATTTAAAAACTAATTTAATCCTCTTTATCTTAGGAGTTCATTAATCAAAATAAAAAAGTATTTATGCGAAGTAAAAACGATTGACAAAACGTTAGAAAATCCGCCTAATTATTTGACCATTAATATATAAAGACCAAGATCAAATTGATTCTTTTGGAATGAATTTGAGTGATGAAAATCTTTAAAAAGCGGCACGATCTAAATTTGAGTTTTCTGAAATCAAAAGAATTTGGAATTTACTTAATAAGGAGGATATTTTTGTACAGATAGTCCAAGTGCCATTAGTAGTAAAAATTATTCAAGAGTTTCTGGGTAGTAATGTTTGTTTGGGGTCCATTGCTGCCAATTGCATTTTCCCTTGTGATCCACAGCATTAGCAACGCATTGATTATCCTTATTGGGACATTTATAAAAAGGAAAGCTTCCCAAAAAATATAAACGACTCTTTCCTACTAAATTGCCAAGAGACCATTTTGTTAAATGATTTCACTGTTAAAAATAGAGCCACTGGGGTGCTACCCCACACTCAAAAACTTTGCCAGTATCCTGATGAAGAGAATACAACAAAATATTTTGAAGATATCGAAAGAATGACTGGAAAAGCGAGTGATATTGCAATTTGTAATGGGCTCACCTTGCACGGAGCCTTACCCAACAAAAGCTCCAATGAGATTAGAAGTTCCGTCTTACTTCAATATATTACTAAATTTATTAAACCTTATGTAAGATCAAATAAAAGGTGTTTAAAAAATGTTATAGACAATGCTTCACCCTTTTTAAGACAGCTTCTAGTGTAAGATTATCCTTACCCTAAAATGTTAAATGAAGATGGGGAAATCAATGCTGAAGGCAGAGATTAGTCCAGTTTGTGACGCTTTTTTTTGCTCCTTGAAAATATTTGTTCTAATCTGGTTATTATAAATTGACCAAGGAGAAAGAGAATTCTTTATATTTAAATGTAATTCAATCTCAATGACTTTTGAAACTCTTGATATCGTCGGATGGATAGCTACTGTTATCATTATTTGTTCTTTCTTAATAAACAATATGTTGTGGTTAAGAATTGTGAATTTAGTAGGAGCAATACTTTGGTTGACCTATGGCATTCTTGATCTTTCTTCATCAATAATTTTTTTAAATGTTGTTATTGTTTCCATCCAACTTTTTAAAATCACCTCTATTTTAAAAAAGAGGAAAACACAAGAGGCTCTATAACCTGTATTTGACACTATAAATAGAGTGCAAAAATCATTGGCATGTTCTTGCACACTTTATTACAATTCTTAGATTCTAAGAATTTATAAACAAAAAAGGATTAATCTTTGGGGTTTAATACCCACCAAATAAATTCAATTTCACTTTCGCGAACGGCGATGACCGAGTCGAGCATCTTAGTGCTTTGAAGAAGTTCAGCTCTGTAGTCACCCAATTGACCCGCCACATCACTTGCATATAAATCTAAGCGTTGAAATAAAAGATATTTCACGTATTTGTCTTTTTGAAGGTATTTTCTATTGTCCACCCAAAAATTATTGTCATCAATACTCACTTCGGGGAGATCAAAAACCCATTTTGAAGCTATTCTATTCTTGAATTGATTTACAAGTCTTTCTTCAATTTTGCCCGTGTTTTCCATTAGATAACCTAACTCTATACCATCATAAATTTTTGTCATTTCAAGGCCTACTTCTTTGGGCAATAGCCTAAAAGTACCGTCTAATTTGATGGCGTCAAAATTGACTCTAGGTGGGTTAAAGGGATTTCTAATAACAAACAAGCTCATCGCGGGATAATAATATTTCCCCTGAGGCATTTCCTGATCTATTTCATAGGTAAGAAAAATACTGTCATTTTCTTCCTCCCATTTAGCATACTGCCCGTCAAACAATGTGGCTATCCATTCAAAATTTTCAATATATTCATCTGTGTAGTCAATCATTTGATCTACTTCTTCCCTCAAGTTGTATAAATTTTCTATACCGTCATTTCTGGAATCAGACTCTCCACCTTGTTGCTCAATTCCAAATGAAACAGTAACACCAAAAACTAAGATTATAAATTCAACGGTAGATTTTTTTACACGATCCCAAAAATCATTTATATCAAACTTTTTCCCTAAAGTGAAGAGTTTGATAAACCAACCGTAGCTTTGTTTCTTTTCTTCCATTTTATGAATTAAGAAAATTTAATTAAATATAATCAATAGTACAAAAATGATATAAATATACTCGCAACAACACTTTATAACGTATTATAAAGAGTTTGAGTATATTTTAAGCATACTCTTTGGCCAATTCTTTTTAAACATGAAGACACATTTTTTATATTTAAATAGATTTTTTGATTAAAAATTGAATAGCAAAAATTAGTATTATAGTCTTTATCTTTAAACTCAAATAAACCACCCTCGTAGTTCAACGGATAGAACAAAAGTTTCCTAAACTTTAGATACAGGTTCGATTCCTGTCGAGGGTACTTTAAGAATCCGTAAATGATTGTTTTAGATGATATTGAGTGTTTTTATTTGTTTTCGACAACACATCCACTCATTTTATAAATATTTTCAAAGCTAAAAGTTTCAATCCAGCATTAATCCGAACAAAGGGCGATGGATTTTAGGAAAAAGTTTATCTATTGAAAGAGGTTGATTGGATTTAGTATTTGTTTTTTTTTAAATTAGAAGCTATAATTAATCATAAATCAATTAAAATGAATAAAATTATCTTATCTCTTGCCTTTATTGTAATCTGCTCCTTAACTATGGCCCAAACCAATCAAAAAATACAAATGGGTTTTTACAAGGTTGATGAAGAAATGAGGGCTGAATATGAAACCGTGATGAAAGACTATTTGGGTAAAATGATGGCAGAACGTGTTAAACTAGGATGCATGTCAAATTGGATCTTTAGAAGAGTAGTTCCCAATTCAAGTATGGCAGAAAACTTCACGCATATGACTATTGACGTTATGAATCCCGGTGATGAGAACTATTGGAACTGTGATACTTTTGATGTTGACCTTGTTTTTCCTAACATGAGCCCAGAACTACATTCTATTTTACAAGAAGTTCATCGTAAAAGTAGAAATGTGATCTATCGAACAAAGCTTGATGCAGTTGCTGGTCTCAATAAATTAGATCATGTAGGTCATATAGCCATTTATAATTTTACTAAAACGAAATCTCAAAAGTATAAGCAAAAGCATATTAAAATGGGTGCTGTTTTTACAGATTACGGAAATAGAGACGCTTGGTATGCTTTTGAGAGAGATGAGCCTATTGATTGGGCTACGAAAGAGTGGGACTATATGACAGTCGATGTTTATGATAGTGTTGAAAAAATGAAATCCCAAGGAAAGCAAATTCCAGAAAAAATGCGAAATGAAATGAATAAAAAATATGGAAACAGCAACTCTCAGCGGGACATTATGAAGCGTGTAATGACAACATTAATATATGCAGTAAAGTAAATTTTTCTTATCTAAATTTCTTAAACCCTCTTCAACAGAGGGTTTTTTTATTTTCACAATTTATGAAACTACAAAACAGATTATTGAAACGCATTCATATACTAGATTTCTATAAGATTAAGCAATTTTTAGATCAAGAGTATAAAGAACGTTTGGCGTAGAATTTTAAATCAATCTAAATTTTTTACATTTGAAAAAAGCCACGCCATCAAATTTGTATCTGCAAATGCATTGTGCCAACTATCATGTTTAACTTCTGGGTAAAGTGTTAGTTTAACAGGTGCTTTAATTTCCTTCAATGCCTTATACATTCGCTTTGAATATTCTACCCAAACCACATCATCTTTTTCTCCGTGGAAGATCCACAGCGGCGTTTTACTTAACAATGGTGCCCAATTTGGGTTTCCTCCGCCACAGATAGGAAAGGCAGCAGCAAAATATTCAGGATTTCGGCTTACCAATTCAAAAGTTCCCATACCTCCCATTGAGAGACCCCCTAAATACCTCCGCTTAGGGTCGATGGTATATTTATTTTCTAAAAAGCGCATCAACGCTTCTACCATCTCCAACTGATTGTATTGCGGTGGCATAGTTGCATAAGTGTATTTTTTTTCTAAGCCAGTGGTATAGTCTCTTTTCACACTGGCCCAGTACGAATTTTTTGGACACTGAGGAAAAACTACTATAGTAGAATGTTGTGCTCTAAATTTGTCTTCTTGGAAGAGTTTAGCTCCATGAAATAATTGAGCTTTGTTATCATTTCCTCGCTCTCCAGCCCCATGAAGAACGACTAATAGCGGAGTGGCTTCAGTAGGATTAAAGTTTTTGGGGAAAAGTATTCTGTAGGGAAGGGTGTCTTTGTCTTGAACTAAAATTTCAGATTCATAACTTTGCCCAAATAGCAGTCCAAAGCCTAAGAATAAAAATGCAATACAATATCTTTTCACTAGAATATCTTATTTTGTTCGATTAGCTCGACAAGTAAATCTGTTTTACCATTAAAACCAAAATTGAATTTAATATATTGAAGGACATATATTGAATTCTATATGTACACAAATATAATACCACTTTATTGAAAAAAAATAGAACTCTTTCGTTATTAATCAATCTCTTTTCCCTTTGTGGATTTCTGAACGCTCAAAATCTAAAAGCCCCCGCAAAATCTGAAGCTCCTTGTAATATAATCATGAAAAAATATTCCAGTAAAAAATTACTTCCATGGCCCGAATTTAGGGAAGGTGATTTGCTAAAAATAAATACATTAACAGCAATTAAGTATAAAAGTAAAACGCAAAAGCTGTATTATGAGGACGAATATGTTCCAGAAGGATTTGATCAATGGTGGAGAAAAGGATTTATCGACTCATGGTGGATGAAACCTGGTCTTGACCCTTGGAGTAACAAACCTTTTTGGGGAGAGCAATATGAACAACCTACACACCATTTTAACAGAAATGTTGACGATAACTTGAGGTGGATGTGCGGCTATTCATTCGTTGTTGAAGTTCCTGAGGAATATGATCCTGCCAAAAAATACCCCCTGGTGATTTATCTGCATGGAAGTGTGATCGCTAAAACTGAATATTTTGTTTCAAGAGATAAAACACGCACTCTTTATTTTAGACCTAAAGATGATCCCTATATCTTTGCTGCTCCGATTCGATTGGATATCGACTGGAATTCAAAAAAGCTTGTTCACATGATTGAGAATATAAAAGATAATTTAAATGTTGATGAAAACAGAATATATCTCAGTGGATTAAGCATGGGAGGGAGAGGAACTTTTATAGTTGCCGCAGATAAACCGAATCTATTTGCAGCCATAATGCCCCTAAGCCCACATCACGGACCCTATAGCTATTTATCTCTGGCCAAAAAAGTGAAACACCTACCTATTTGGATGAGTCATGGAAACAAAGACAAGATTTCCTCATATGAATTAGCTAAGCAAATGGCAGACACTTTGACCTACATGGGCGCAAAAATTAAATTTAGAACAGAGAAAAATATAGGCCATTGGGGCTGGGATTCTATTTTTAAAGACTCCATTGCGATGAGCTGGTTGCTCTCTTGGAAAAAAAAATAGCTTTTCGCTGTTTAAATATTACCAAATCCTACCGATATGAAACATTTTCTAATTCTAAGTGTTTTATTACTGCTCTCTTTCTTAGCCGCTTCAAAGAAGTTTAAAAATTAACCCGTAAGATTAACAATGCCTATAAAAAGTAAGACTATGCCACGTCCACCATCAGTGACACTAACGCCATGTAAAAAATTCTAAATTCAAGAAGTCTGTTGAATTGTTTGAAAAGTCTATCATCAAAATAAATGGATGGTAGAGGAGTATTCTATAATTTACAGGATGATTTATTTACAAGTAAAAATTATGCCCATTTTGATGCTATAGTAGAGTGGATTTCGACAACTGATAATAAGATTATTTCAAATTATTCCTTAACGTTTGAGGAAAATTATGAAGAATGCGTTTTAGTGGGTGCTGGAGATCGACAAGCTAATGATTGTGGGTGCAGTTTAGTTAAAAAGATTCCTCCACCTCCCAGCATTGAGACCGTTTTTTAAAAATAAATTCATTATCCAAACTACAAATCTGATGGCTTCATGGTTCAACTAAAAAAAAGAGAGTGCAGCTTAAACTAATCAATAGAGTGTCATTTCAAATACGAATTTGATATCTAATCGATTCGGTGTATCTTGTTTTAATGAAAAACTTTTGGAATAATTTCTTTTTTGGAAGTATTCTTTTCTTTATAAACACTTTTGCAGTTGACCAAATTCCGGCTTGTGCAGCATGTAAACCTTCGGTAGCATCTGCATCTTTGGCAAAAGAAAAGAAACCTAACATACTTCTCATATTGACAGATGATCAAGGTTATGAAGACGTGTCATTTGCAGGTACAAAAGATTTGAATACACCCGCCATAGACGCCTTGAGAGAAGAGGGAATGCGGTTTACTTATTTTTATACTAACTCGCCTGTTTGTGCTCCAACAAGAGCTTCAATAATGACAGGCAAAAACCCAGACAGAGTGGGTGTTCCTGGATTAATTCGTACTAATCCAAAAAACAACTGGGGATTTTTAGATCCAACTGTTATTCTACTACCCAAGAGGCTCAAAGAAGCAAGGTATCATACTGCCCACATAGGAAAGTGGAATTTGGGTTTATCAAGTCCTAATTTACCTAATCAAAAAGGGTTTGATTTGTTTCACGGTTGGCTAGAGGATATGATGGAAGATTACGTTATCAAAAGAAGAGTGGGTCAAAATTTTATGCGCCTAAACGAAAAAGAAATAGACCCTGTGGGGCATGCTACAGATCTTTTTTCTCAATGGGCAGCAGACTACATTCAATCCAGAAAGAATATAGAAGAACCCTTTTTTCTTTATTTAGCCTACAATGCTCCTCATTTTCCTGTGCAACCGCCAGAAGCCTATTATCAAAGGGTATTGAAAAGAGAGCCTAACATCCCAAAGAAAAGAGCAAAATTAATCGCCTCTATAGAACATCTTGATGAAGGTATTGGTAAGGTTATAAAAAGCCTAAAAGAGAGTGGGCAATATGAAAATACAGTAATCATTTTTACCAGTGACAATGGCGGTCATTTACCCAGTTTGGCCAACAACGGACTCCTTAGAGACGGAAAGCAAAGTATGTATGAAGGGGGGCTTCGAGTAGCTACAGTTATGGTATGGCCTAACAAAATAGAAAAGGGCAGCACAACCAACCAAGTGAATGCCACTGTAGACATATATCCTACCTTATTGTCGATTGCCGGGCTTGAAAACAACGATTCGTTTGATGGTAGAAGTTTTCATTCCACACTGCTTGGTAGGGAACAACCCTCAGAAGAAAGAGAACTCTACTTTGTGAGAAGAGAAGGAGGTATGCGATATGGTGGAAAAGCATATCATGCCCTTAGAGCTGGTGACTGGAAACTATTGCAGAATTCACCCTATCAACCTCTTGAGTTATACAATCTTAAAAATGACCCCTATGAAAAAAATAATTTGATAGCGGTATATCCTGAAAAAGCTGAAGAGTTGAATAAGAAACTAAGGAGTCATATTCAAGAAGGAGGCAAAACATCTTGGCAAAGAAAATAAGAGCTATTTCCCATCCCAAACTGTTTTAGTTTAATTTAAAAAACAAGAGGATTGATTCTATTTTTGATTTGATATATATTGGAAAGACATTATCTTAGTATAGATATAACATCATAAATCAATTCAAAATCAAAAGATTATTTTTATTTACATTTCTATTATCTACAATTGTTTCTCTTGCACAAGCTCCAGGTTGGTTGCAAGGGGCAAATGGTAAAATTCCTGCCACTGATGCAAATCCAAAAAACTTGAAACTGTATGAAAAGTTTATTGAGGCACACAATGACAGAAATATGGCTAAAATTTCAAAAATGGCACATGATTCTATTCTCGTTGAAATGCCTGACGGTGGCGAAATACAGGGGAAAGATCAATTTCTAGGAGTCTTAACAAATTGGTTTGATACCTCAAACCCAACTTGGAGACCTTACTTTGCATATACAATGAAAGTAACAGGTCAAGATGGCGAATGGGTTATTGCTGGTCATGCCTTACAAGATAAACCTCTAAACTTAAACGTTTTAGATGTTGTAGATGTATATATAGAGGAGAAAAAAGTGAGACGCATTCTCGTATATCGTAAAGAAATAAAAAAGTCTTAACTCTACTCTATTACATACAAAAACCCTTCATAAGAAGGGTTTTTCTGTCTTTTGTAGAATGTTAGGTTCACTTCACTATACCCTTTGACTAAACTTCAGAATGTTGCCCCTATAAGCTCTACTTTATCTTGCTTTTTATTGAACTCTTCAATAAATACTTTTTTAATTGAAGTTTGCCAAACATAAATACGTTTTAAATTTTTAAAATTTTGAAAAGCCAAAAAGCTCTTATCCGTTATTTTTGTTCCTACTAAATTCAACACTTCTAAATTTTCCAAAATCAGCAAAGTGTTGATGGCTTGGTCTTCAATCGGATTGTTTTTTAGGTCTAATTGCACTAAATTTTTAAAATTTTTAAGCTGGGAAACGGTAGCGTTATTTAATTCACATTGAGGTAGTTTCAAATTGACTATATGATCTTTTATTGCTAAAAGGCTTTTAAAATCTTCTTCTATAATATTCTTTTTTAAAAACGTAACTGTAACAAATTTTTGAAGACTTGAAAGGTGTTTAATTTCAAAAATGGTTGGATCAAATTTTTCTAAAACATTGACCTCTAACTTAGGAACGTCAATTCTTTCATTCCAGTTTTTTCCCTTTAAATCAAGCCCATATAATTGGTTTAAAATAAATTTTATTTCCGTTGGCACCATTTCAGGTTGGATTCCTTCTTCTGACTGTTCTAAATTTTCTATCCACCACAAAATCAAGTTTTTTTCGTCAAAAGAAATAGGCTCACCATCGGGTGGCATAAATTTTATTTCGTGTGTAGGTAGGGTAATCCTCTTAAAAAGAATACTTTTTCTTGGGTTTTTTTGGTCAAGTAAATTCCCCGAGCTACCGCCCTTTTTAAGAGCAACCAAAGAAGTCATGTTGAGACCTCCTCTATTGAGATCGCTATTGTGGCAAGAAACACATTTGGCTTCAAAAATTGGATGAACCAAGTCTTGATAAATACGTACAGAGTCAACACTCTTTTTTAAAGGGGCATGAACTGATAATACTGGAACCGTTTTATTTTTTTCTGGCAAAAATTCCGTCAGATATTCTTTACCATGCGTCAAATTGCCTCCTAAATGCCCCGTGAAAAGTAGCAAAACAATCAACCCTGAATTTAATATGGATTTCTTTCTAAAGTTCAAGTTAAATTGGAATGGAAAAGATATTCTAATGACCCATGAAAAGAAGGTGATCCCAACCAACACGAACCCTAAAATTTTATGAAAAGCTAAGTTTTCTTCTATATAGTGGCCCCTTGAGGACAATAAATAACCGGTTATGGCAGTAAATAAGGAGGAAATAAAACAAAAAAACCAACCCATTGTGATTAGTTTCTTATTCATTTCCTGTTTTAAAAACCCAGCGTAAAATTCAAAAATAACAATGAGAAAAATAAATCCAATGGGTAGATGAACCATCAATGGATGCAGTCTGCCGAGAAGTAAATAGATATCCAAAAACTAAACTTTTGATAATTTAATAGGATAGGTTTTATTTGAATTCCACTGTGGTATGAATAAATTTAAATCACTATCTACACAAACGTCATGAGGGTTAAAAAAAGTCTTTTGATCATATTGAGGGGGCAATAACTTTCCGTCTTGATACGCTGGCATACTTCCGCCAGGAAGGGAAACAATCCTGTTTTTTTCATTCAAGACAGCAAGCATACCATCAAAAGAATTCCAATCCTTAGTTACTATTACTGCAAAATATAAATGTTCTCCTTTTATAACTGGTCTACATATCCAACAACCTGTCATGGATATGGTTTCGATGTGCTTTCCGTCAAGCGTAAATCGTTTAAATTCATTAGCTGAACGTGATGTGATCAGCAATTCGTCTTTATTTGGACGACGGGTGTCAATCAAAACGCCATGGCAACATTCAAATTGATCCTCTCCTTTGCCATTGCCTCCAAAATGTCTAATGTAATTTCCCTTAGCGTCATATTGAATAATAAAATCGAGTCCATATCCGTCAGCCACATAAATGTCTCCATTAGGAGCAATGGTTGTTTCTGTTGGTTTAAACAAATCAGGCGAAGTATATTCTTCAATTTCTTTTGGCGCTTCAAGTGTAAAAAGAATTTGACCTTTAAGTGTTGTTTTGCAGACCTTATGACTATCAGGATCAGTAATAAAAAGATACTCCGTTTCTCCCTCTTCAAAAAGTGTTAAACCATGTGCTCCTGGGAATTCAGTACCCCATGCGTCGAGAATTTTTCCAGACCGATCATAAACTAAAACATTATTTTTTGGATGTGTGGTAGTCATGAAAAGCCGGTTTCTTTTATCAAAAACCATTTCATGGCAATCATTGACAGGAAACTTTGCAGGGTCTTGGATCCCCCACGTTTTATCCACCCGATATTTGAAATCACCATGACCAACTATCAGGTTTTCTTCATTTACATTTAATAAATTTCTATTAATCCTGTTTGGAATAAGTGCGATAGTCGAAAACAAACCTGCTTGTTTTACAAATTTTCTTCTAGATTTTCCCATGTGAGTCTAGCTTAAAATTTCATTAACTAGGTTTCCATGTACGTCTGTAAGTCTGAATCGACGCCCTTGGTATTTAAAAGTAAGTCTTTCATGATCAAGACCTAAGAGATGTAATAGGGTGGCTTGAAAATCATGTACGTGCACTGGTCTTTCTGCAATATTATAGCCAAATTCATCGGTAGCACCGAGCGTGATGCCTTTTTTGATTCCACCTCCAGTCATGAAAATAGTGAAACAACGAGGGTGATGATCTCTACCATAATTAGTTTCTGTGAGCATCCCTTGTGAATAATTTGTTCTGCCAAATTCACCTCCCCAAATTACAAGTGTGTCCTCTAAAAGCCCACGTTGCTTTAGATCTTGGATAAGCCCTGCCGAAGCTTGATCAGTCTCTTTGCATTGCTTCTTCAATCCTTCTGGTAAGTTTCCATGTTGGTCCCATCCTTGGTGATATAGTTGAATGAATTTTACATCTTTTTCGGCTAATTTTCTGGCTAATAAACAATTGGCTGCAAAAGTACCGGGAACTCTACTGTCTTCCCCATAAAGATCAAAAATATAATCGGGTTCTCTAGACACATCCATAACCTTAGGAACTGAGGTTTGCATTCTAAAGGCCATTTCATATTGTGACATTCGAGCTAAAATTTCGGGATCTCCTACATCATCGTGATTGATTTTATGTAGTTTGTTCAAATCGTTTAATTGTTCTCTTCTTAGATCTTGTGAAACGCCAGGAGGATTGTCTAGATAAAGCACCGGGTCTTTTCCTGCACGGAATTGAACCCCTTGATGCTGGGAGGGCAAGAATCCATTTCCCCAAGAACGTGAATAAAGGGGTTGACCCGTTTTCCCTTTGGTAATCAAAACCACAAATTCTGGTAAGTTTTTATTATCTGAACCTAAGCCATAACTCAACCACGAACCAATGGAGGGCCTTCCTGGAAGTTGTGAGCCTGTTTGTATAAAGGTAACCGCCGGATCATGGTTAATTGCCTCTGTATGCATAGACTTTATAAAACATAATTCATCAACTATTTTTGAGGTGTGGGGCATCAAATTGCTCATCCAGGTGCCGCTTTGTCCATATTGATTAAATGAAAACTGAGTGCCTGCAAGAGGAAACGAGGTTTGTCCAGCAGTCATACCTGTGAGCCGCTGATCCCCTAAAATACTTTTAGGTAACTCTTGGCCGTTACGCTTAATGAGCTCTGGTTTATAATCAAATAAATCTAATTGAGAAGGTGCACCACTTTGAAATAAATAGATGACTCTTTTGACTTTTGGAACAAAATGGGGTAGTCGCAACTTATTCTCATTGAGAAAACTAGATTGTCCAAAAACATTTTGAGGACTTACAAGACTTCCCAATGACAAAGCCCCTAAACCCAGAGTGGTTTTGGTTAAAAAATCTCTTCTAGTATAGTTTTCGTTATCTTCCGAATGGTTGCAATTCATATCCCTTATCTTTTATAATAGCTTTCTGTGTGGTTTAGAAGGGTGTTAGCCACAATTGTTAAAGCGCCTAATTCGGTTAAGTTAAGATTTGAATCTGCCTTTTTATCACCAACCTGTATAATCTTTTTAGCTTCTTGAGGGTATTTTTTAAAGTGACTAAGCTGTCTTTTGTATTGGTTTGATAATATGTCCAACTCTTTTTGTTTTGGAAATCGAGAGGTAACCAGTCGAAAACCATTGATCAATTTTTCTTCTAAAGTAGTTCCTTTATCTTGTTTTAAGCGCTCTGCTAAAAAACGAGCTGCTTCAAAATATTGCGTATCGTTTAGCAACACCAGTGCCTGCAAGGGTGTTGAAGTGTTTTCTCGTTTGACAGTACATATTTCTCTCGATATAGCATCAAAACTGACCATAGAAGGGGGGGGGGATCCTCTTTTAATAAAAGTGTACATGCCTCTTCGATACAAGCTATCGCCACCGGTTTTTTTATATTCTAACAATTGAATAGAAAATGTGTTTTTTTCTTTCCACAATCCGGGGGGTTGATATGGTTTCACACTTGGACCTCCCACCTCATCAATTAGAAGTCCACTTATTGCTAAGGCATTGTCTCTTATCATTTCAGCTGATAACCGATAGGAATGGCTGCGAGCGAGATAAATATTTGTTGGGTCTTTTTCTTGTAATTCTTTTGTAAGCTTTGAGCTCTGCTGGTAGGTTTTAGAGAGGACCATCATTTTTAAAAGTGCTTTAATATCCCATCCATTCGATTGAAATTTGACGGCAAGCCAATCTAATAATTTTGGATGACTGGGTAAACTACCTTGTAAACCAAAATCCGTGGGAGTTCTCACCAGCCCATGTCCAAATAGCATTTGCCAATAGTGGTTAACAGCCACACGAGCCGTTAGGGGATGTGAGTCACTAAAAAGCCATTGAGCTAATCCTAATCGGTTTTTAGGGGCATCAGGATTCAGAGGTGGGAGGACTTCTGGTGTTTCTGGAATCACCTCACCAGCTGGGGAATTATATTCTCCTCTTTGATAAAGAAATGTTTTACGGGGTTGTTCCATTTCTTCCATAACCATAACTTCCATAACTGGATTTATGGTTTTTAACCATTTTTTTCTAAGGTCGTTAAGTTGGCTATTGGCTTTTTTAAATCGAAAGTCTTCATTCACCAAATAATCTTTAATTTTAGTTGGATCAACTCTGTTTTTTTGGGTGGAAAATTCTTCAAAGTGTAATTGAACTGCTAGTGGAGAAAGGGATTTATTGAAAAATTTGATTTCATCCATCCGGCCTACAAAAGTACCGTTGTCTCCTACAAATGAGGAATAGCTTTTTCCGATCAAAATTGGACGATCCTCTTTTTTTATACCACTCCATGTCACTGGTAGAATACTCTTATATAAATTATCAATGAGGATGTTGGTTTTCACCTCTTTGCCATCAACAAACAGTTGTGTTCCCCGAGCTTTACCGCTTCCATCATATCTGAATGCTACATGTTTCCATTGTTCAAGAGGGATATTGACCTTACTTTGCACATGGATCATATTGCCTGGAGCCATATTGATCAGGCGTAAATTAATTCTATTATGATCATCTAAATAAAAATCCCATCCGCGCCACCAATTATTTTTATCTCCTGTGGTTCCAGCAACAAATTGCCTAAAACCTTGTTTTTGTTGTTCTGTATTGATCCATGCTGTCATTGAAAATGAATCAGTCCATTCAAATTGGGGTATTTCTTTTTTGACATAAATTTTATCATGATCCTCTTGAAATGCAAAGGCGTTGCCTGAAATTCCTTCAACTATTTTTGGCGCATTTCTTGTGGTGACGTTTTTATTATTATCAACTCTGAACCCTTTCCCTTTGGGTTGTTGAGATAATTTTTCAAGTGAATAATGTGCAAGAAGTCCCTCTTTCAAAATATCGTTTTGAGGCAATTCTTCAGCATAAGCATAAAACGTTTGCAGCTCTTGTTGTGTGAGTTGAAACTTCTTTTCTTCTTCTTTTATGCGCGTCTGAACTTTACTTAATTCTTTTTCCTTTTGCGCATCAGGCAACAAAAGAAGTGGGCCAAAATTACCATCATCTCCTGTCATTCCTAATTCTCGGATATTATTAAAAAAGGCTGTGAGTTGATAGTATTCCTTCTGTGAGATGGGATCAAACTTATGATCATGGCACTTTGCACAGGCAACAGTCAATCCCATAAAGGCGGTACTTAGGGTTTCTGTTCGATCAAAAACATAATGCAATCGCCATTCTTCATCAATAACCCCTCCTTCTCCCGTCATGGGTGAATTTCTGTTAAATGCAGTAGCTAATTTTTGCTCCCTTGTTGCATTGGGTAAAAGGTCTCCAGCCAATTGCCAGGTAACAAAATCATCATAAGGCAAATTCTTTTTGAACGCTTCAATCACCCAATCGCGCCACGGCCACATAATTCTGGCACCATCGCCATGAAGACCATGAGAATCGGCATATCTAGACAAATCCAACCAGTCTAAGGTCAACCGTTCAGCATATGCCTCCGTTCCAAGCAAACGATCAACTTCTTTTTCGAAGGCGATTGCCGTGGTGTCTGCCAAAAATCGGTCAAGCGCTTCAAGGGTGGGAGGTAACCCTGTGAGATCAAAACTTACTCGTCTCAATAAGGTTTCTTTAGCTGCTGGTTCCGAAAAACGTAATCCTTGCTGGCGTAATTTTTCTCCTACAAAAAAATCAATAGGGTTATTTAGAGCATTTAGAAACTGATCCGCTTCTTTACTTTTTTTAGGGGGAATAAATGCCCAATGTTTTTTCCAATCGGCTCCCTGGTCAATCCATTTCAAAAGGATTGCTTTTTCTGAATTTGTCAATGATAATTTTGATTCTGGGGTAGGCATTATAATGTCAGGGTCAGAGGCAACTATTCTATGGGCCATTTCACTCTGAAAAAGACTCCCAGCAACTATTGCTTTTGATCCACTTGCAAGCTTTGAAAAAGCTAAATCTTCCTTATCTAATCTTAGGCCTGCTTTTCTAGTGTTTTCATCTGGCCCATGGCATTGATAGCATCGATCTGATAAAATCGGCTGTACATCGTAATTAAAATCTACTATTCTATTGATTTTTTTATATTCGACCATAACCGCGTCCGGAATCTGTACAGAACATGAATTGAAAAAAATAGCAATAGCTATTAGGTATAAGGATAACTTTAGAAAAATATTGTTCATTTTTTTGGCCCTACAGAGTTTTTAGACAATGCTTTAAAACATAAAAAGTAAAAATAGGAAAAATATTGCTTTAAAACTCATCCCCTATTTAAGCATTACCGATTGTTAGATAAGAAAAACTAAAAGTTGAAACGGTTGTTTCATAGAATGCAAAATGTAGATCTGTTTTCAAACCATCGTAAACAGCTGTAATCCCTTTTTCATGTAAGAGGCTAATAACATTGTAGACTATTTTATTTTGACAAAAGGAACTAAAAAATAATGGTTAAAATTAAGCGGTGTTAGTTTAATTTATTAATTTTAATATACACTATAAACCCATCTTTAATGAAAAAAAAATCATTACCAATTGTTTTATTCTTAATTATTTCCTGCTCAACTGGTGATAGTGAAGTGAATACAAACGAAGCCTCGACACTACAAACTCCAGAAAGTTCCTCTTCTAATTCTTCTACTGATTCATCGGATACCGTAGTAGATTCTTCAGATAGTTCAAATGGTGTTTCGAATGATATCAGCGTTTTGGCAGAAAAATTCTACTATGACAGTGCCGTATCTGTTGTGGTCAATGATGATAATCTTGTAATTTATGCGAAAGATTTACCTGACCACAAGAGTGCCTATTATGATTTAAATAATGCTTTATATGAAGCTTATGACGAACCCGATAACCCTTCATTTGGATTAAATCCGAATGACATTGCAGAACAGGATATTGTCATGACCATTCCAAGGTTTCCAGAAGAAACCAATAACCACGAATCAACACCCATGGGAACTATGGGAGTAGCTGTTAACAGTGTCTCCATTTTCAATCAAATGGCAGCTCCAGGAGATGATATCTTAGAAGAATTAAACACTTTTGATCAATATGAAGGGCATCCTGCACCAGGCGGTGTCTATCATTATCATATTGAGCCAGTGTGGCTAACAGAAACCCTTGGTGAAGACGCTTTTATTGGATTGCTACTAGATGGTTTTCCTGTTTATGGCCCGGTAGAAGATGAGGTGCGATTGACTAATGATGATTTAGATGTTTATCATGGTCATTCACATGAAACTACAGAATTTCCAAACGGTATTTATCATTATCATATCACCGATGATTTACCTTGGATCAATGGTGATGGATTTTATGGAACGCCTGGTACCATAACAAATTAAAATATACTTAAACTTAAAAAGTGTTTTATTTTTAATAAAAAAAATTATATCATTGGCGCGGTAGTTATGTTATGCGGATGTCAGTACTCAATTGATTCTATAATTACTTCCATTGAAAATTTTACTGAGCCTAATATGGTGGTCTTGATTGGAGACACCAACTTGCAATACGATACAGGAAGAAAACTCTTTTATGACAATAACCTTTTTTCAGGAAAGTTGTTTTCTCAAACTGAAAAAGGAATCGTATTGTATAAAAAAGAATACCGAAATGGTCTTTTAGATGGAAAAAGTTTTGGCTATTATCCCAGCGGAAAAATTCGATTTAAAAGGACTTACCAAAAGGGTAAAAAAAATGGTGTTCATATAGGGTGGTATGAATCTGGGCAAAAGAAATTTGAATTTGTATTTAAAAAGGGTCTTAGTGAAGGCACTCACTACCGATGGTATGCTTCAGGTGCGCCATATAGTGAAATAAATTATCAAAACGGTAAACCCTTTGGCTCAACAAAAGTCTGGCGAGAAGATGGCAAACTAAGATCAAATTTTGTGATTAGAGAAAACGGGAGAAGATATGGGTTAGCAGGTATAAAAAGGTGTACTAAAATTGACACCA
>CENX01032571.1_pt1 | contig 18288 bp, 14 predicted proteins | sample 361321 | NCBI WGS metagenome assembly CENX01 (sample SAMEA2619678, study PRJEB7988) | marine metagenome | isolation source: saline water (ENVO:00002010), including | reverse complement strand
TTATTTCAATTTAAATTTGAAGGAGTTGATCAATGGGCCAAAGCAGATGTTTTCTTAGATAATATTTATTTTTGGAAAAATAATCCTGTTGGATTACCTGTTAACTTTGATAAAGAAGAACCTTTCAAAGGAGTTGGAGGCGCATCATTTGAGCTTTCAACAGACCCTGAAGATTCTTCAAACAAAACTGGTAAAATCACTAATGGTGGAAATGACTGGGAAACTGCTGAATTAACTCTTGATGAACCTATCAAAGTTGTTTCAGGTGGTGACAATAACTACTCGGTAAGAATTTATAATCCAACTGCTGATTCTCATGAGCTAATGATGAAGTTAGAACAAAGCGGTAATAATGAATATATTGAAATTAAGCAAAATTTCTCCACTAAAGGTTGGAATGTATTAACTTTTGATTTGTCTACAATAACTGCACAAGCATGGCCAAATCCTGGAGCAGCATGGGATGGAACTGCTGATTTTAAAAAACTAGTATTTTTTATTGACGGTGGAAAAAAAGACACTGGAACTTATCATATTGATGACATTGTTAAAGGAACAGGATCAAGTTTCCCTGCTTCTATCCCAATTAATTTTGAGGAAAATGTTAACTTCAAAGGAGTTGGTGGTGCTACATTCGAAATGTCTACAGATCCGACCAACTCTTCAAATGGCGTTGGTAAAGTAGTAAATGGTGGTAATGATTGGGAAACTGCAGAGCTTATGATGACTACGCCTATTCAAATTAGAAGTGGTCAACAAAACTTCTTCTCTGTTGATATTCACTCACCTAACTCTGACACTCATGAATTAATGATGAAATTAGAACAAAGTGGTGACAATGAATACATTGAACTAAAAGCAAGCTTTTCAAAAGAAGGATGGAATACAGTTACTTTTGATTTCTCTACAGTAACTGCACAAGCTTGGCCAAATCCTGGTGCAGCTTGGGATGGTAATGCTGACTTTAAAAAACTAGTGTTTTTTATTGATGGTGGAAAGAAAGATACTGGAACGTATTATCTTGACAATATCATAACAAGAAACAAAGTAAGTCTTCCAATCGACTTTAGCTCAAAGATTCCATTTAATGGTGTTGGTGGTGCATCAACTAGCTTACCATTTGTTGATCCTACTGATTCTTCAAATTATGTTATGCAAGTAATAAATGGGGGGCAAGACTGGGAAACTGCGGAATTGACTCTAGATGAACCAATTAAAGTAGTTTCCGGAGCTGATAATAAATATTCAGTTAGAATTCACAATGCTACTGCTGATACTCACGAATTGATGATGAAATTGGAACAAAGTGGTAACAATGAGTATATCGAACTAAAGCAAAACTTTTCAGCTCAAGGATGGACTACTCTTACATTTGATTTTTCAACTGTTGGTTCTCAAGCATGGCCAAATCCTGGTGCAGCTTGGGATGGAACTGCTGACTTTAAGAAGTTGGTATTCTTCATTGATGGTGGTAAAAAAGATACTGGTACGTACTACATTGATGATATAAAAAAGGTTAATTAAATTAATATTATTATAATGAAAAAAATAAAATTAAATTTTAAAAATGTTTTCAATTTCTTAATTGCTTCAATTCTTGTTTTTGGTTTTGTCGGATGTGAAATTGATAGTTTCGCGGAAGATGATCAGCACTCATTCGGTGATATTACTGCACCAACAAATATTCAAATTACTGCTGCAATATCTGGTCAAGACGGCGATAATCCCAATGGGGATGGTTCAGGTGATGTTACCTTTTCAGGATCTGCTGATAACGCCATTACTTACAAGTTTGTTTATAATGGTGAGGAAACTATGAGTTCAGAAGGTACTGTAAGTTATACATTTCCTAAACTTGGATTAAATACATACACTGTAACATTAATAGCAATTGGAACTGGAGGAACAACATCAAGTACTGCTGTGACAGTAGAAGTTTTAGTTACCTATACTCCACCTGCTGAACTTGTTGCTCAATTAACTACTGGAGTTTGGAGAGTTGCTGCTGAAGAGGGTGGTCACATGGGTGTGGGTCCTAATGAAGCTGCAAATTCTGACTGGTGGACTGCTGACCCTTTTACTAAAGCTAGTTCTGGATTATATGACGACAGATATACTTTCCATGCTGATGGTACTTTTACTTTTAGTGCTGGAGCTGATAATGAACTATTTGGAAAAGTTATACCGTTAGAAAGAGATTTTGGAGGAGATAGAGGTCAAGTTTCTGTCGCTAACAATGAACATGAAAATTATCCTGTCACTCAGGATGATGTAGATAAAATTTCTGGAACTTGGTACATTTCTGCACCTGGTGGAGTTGAAACACTAAACTTTACTGGCTTAGGACACGTAGGATTCTACATTGGATCACACAGTTTTGAGATTTTAGACAGGTCTAATTCAAAAGAAATTAGACTTAAAAATTATTTTACTGAGGAAAATAATGCATGGTGGTGGAAAATAACTAATAAAGATTAACAACTAGCTATTATTTAACTATAATTAAATAAAATTCTTGTGTTTTGTTTCAAAGAGTTTGGGAGGGGTCTCTCAAACTCTTTATTTTAGATAACAATTTATGTATAAACTTTTTTTAATTTTTATTATTTTTCTGTCATGTTCAGGTAGTGAAAATAATATTGATAATGAAGATATTCCTGATCCAATTGATAAAATTATTCCAACTAATTTAGTTTTTAATGTAGAAATAAAAGGAGCAAATAATCAAAACCCATATGGTGATGGAACTGGTACCGTAAAATTTACAGCATCCGCTACTGATGCAGTGAATTATAGTTTTAGATTTGGAACAGGCGATGTGGTTGATTCATCTTCAGGAACTATTGAATATACATACTCAGAATTTGGTACAAAATCATACATAACTAATGTTTTAGCATATTCTTCAACTGGAGATTATATTAGTGAAGCAAGTAGTATAACAGTTTATGTTATGGCAAATTCAGATGATGATCTTCTTGAAATAATTACTGGTGGATCAGAAAAAACCTGGAAAATTAATGCTGCATATGATGCACATTTTGGAAATGGAAATAAACAATTTAGATATACAACTTGGTGGGAGGCTCCTTCATTTTCAAAAAACAACTCAGGTTTTTATGACGATGAATACTCCTTTAAAAGTGATGGAACATATATTCATAAAACAAATGGTAATGTTTATGGGAAATCTTCATATTTAATTTCTACTTATGGAGATACAGGACAAAATGCAAACTCTGAAGGAGAAATTGAAAACTTTAATTTGAATGATTACGAAGGATCATTTTATGTGAAGAAAGAGAATAATGAAAATAAAGTTGTTTTTGACTCAAAATCTTTTATAGGCTTTTATGTTGGTCAACACACCTATACCATTGAATGTTATGATGCAAATAATATATTAGTAAGAACTGTTGATAATCAAGATCGAGCATGGTATCTTTGGCTTACAGAAAAAGAAGTGTCTACTACTCCATCAAAAGATATTTTTACCGATTTGGTATGGTCGGATGAATTTAATTATAATGGTAAATTAAACTCTGATAAGTGGGTTTATGAAGTGAGAAATCAATGGTATAATCAAGAACTTCAAGCTACTACAGATAGATTAGAAAATGTAATTGTTGAAAATGGTGTTTTAAAAATCATTGCCAAAAGAGAGGGATATGGTGGAAAAAATTTTACATCAGGAAGAGTAAAAACAAACACAAAATTTGATTTTACATATGGAAGAGTTGATATCAGAGCAAAATTACCAGGGAAAAAAGGAACTTGGCCCGCATTATGGCTTTTAGGTTCTAACTATGATCAAATTGATTGGCCAAGTTGTGGTGAAATAGATATAATGGAGCATGCAGGTAATAGATTAAATAAAATTCAAGGAACAGTTCATCATGCAGATAATTATGGTGGCGGTGACGGCGGTGAAACATATGATTATAACAATGTTTCCACAGAGTTTCACGTATACTCAGTTGTTTGGACAGAAAAAGGAATTACTTTCTTAGTAGATGACAAACCTTATCACATTGTTGGAAATGCTTGCTCTTTGCCATTCAATTGGGATTTTTTTATCATTATTAATATTGCAATGGGTGGAACATTTGGAGGGTCAGTCCCATCAGATTTTAGTTCAGATATAATGGAAGTGGATTACGTAAAAGTTTATCAATAATATTTATTTATGAAAAAGTATATAGTTTTTTTTGGGAGTTTATTTTTAATAAATTTCTCTTGTAATAACCAATCAAATAGTAAATTATCAGAAAATCAAATCAATAAAAAAGTTAATGAAATCATTGACATGATGAACATTGATGAAAAAATAGGTCAGATGACTCAAATTGATCAAAGATTTCTAGATACAATAACCGATATCTCAACTTATTCAATTGGTTCTTTATTAAGTGGGGGTGGTTCTCATCCTGAAATAAATGAACCACAAGCATGGTTAGATATGTATAATAAATATCAATCTGAGTCATTAAAATCAAGATTACAAATTCCTTTAATATATGGTATTGATGCTGTCCATGGTCATAATAACGTTTACGGAGCTACTATTTTTCCCCAAAATATTGGTTTAGGAGCAACTAACAATCCTGAACTTATATATAAAATTTCAGAGGCTACTTCAATTGAAGTGGCAGCAACGGGGATTGACTGGACTTTTTCACCTTGTCTATCGTCACCTGAGGATTATAGGTGGGGAAGAACTTATGAAGGTTTTTCTAGTGATCCAAAAAGAGTTGAAATGTTGGGTGAAGCTGCAGTTTTGGGATATCAAAATGCAAAAACTTCGTCAGGAAAAAGTGTTGTTGCATGTGCAAAGCACTTTATTGGTGATGGGAATACTGAATTTGGAACTGGAATGAGAGGTTTGGTTGATAGAGGTAATACAGAAATGACCATAGAAGAATTGAAATTAAAACTAATTCCTAAATATCAAGCTGCTGTAGATGCTAATGTACAGACTGTTATGGCATCATATAATAGTTGGAATGGTGTAAAATGTCATGGTAGTAAAGAACTTTTAACTGATATATTAAAAGTTGACATGGGATTTAAAGGTTTCGTGATTTCTGACTGGCAAGGAATTGATGAAATTCCTGGTGATTATAAGTCTGATATAATAACTTCAATAAATGCAGGAATTGATATGGTTATGGTCTCTGGTGAAGCTCAACCCTATAAAAAGTTTATGAGGTTGTTAAAGGAAAGTGTAGAAGAAGGTTCAATCAGTATGGACAGAATTGATGATGCCGTACAACGTATATTAAAAGTTAAATTAAGAAATGGATTATTTGAAAGTCCCCTAGTAGAAAATAATGCTTTAAGTACTATTGGCTCTGATGATCACAGAAAAATAGCTAGACAAGCTGTAAGAGAAAGTGTTGTATTACTTAAAAATGAAAATATTATACCAATTTCTAAAGATATTAATAAACTTGTGGTTACTGGCAGAGGTGCTGATAACCTAGGAATGCAATGTGGAGGATGGACTATTGATTGGCAGGGTGGCCAAGGGGATATAACTATTGGAACTACAATTTTAGATGGAATAACAAATGCTGTTTCACAAAATACTAATATTATTTATTCTAAAGATGCTCAAGATTTAGAAGATTCTAATGGGGATTTAGCTATTGTTGTTGTAGGTGAAGATCCTTACACTGAATTTTTTGGTGATAAAGAAAATCTAGATTTGATTAATGAAGATCTTACTACAATTAAAAATCTTAAAAGTAAAGGTTATAAAGTTGTTGTTTTATTAATTTCGGGAAGACCAATGAATATTTCAGATCATATAGAAAATTGGGATGCATTTGCAGCAATATGGCTCCCAGGTACTGAAGGTGACGGTATTTCAGATATTCTTTTTGGTGATCATCAAGCATCTGGTACATTATCTTACCCATGGCCAATAAAAGCTGAGGATGGAGCTAACGCATTAACTGATAATTTATTATTTAATATTGGTTTTGGATTATAATTAATGATTAAAAGAAGTTTCATATTAATAGTATTATTTTTTTCTTCATTTGCTATTTCACAAAATCTAAAAACTGAAGGAAAAAAAATTATTGATGAAAATGGTAATGAAGTCCTTTTAAGAGGATATGCTCCAGGTGGCTGGCTTTTAATAGAAGGATATATGATGCATGAAACTGATGGAAGCATTGGTGCACAACATCAAATTAAATCAAATTTAATTAGTTTGATGGGGACTGAGAAAACTGAAGAATTTTTTAAAAAATGGAGAGATAATCATTTTACAAAAAGAGATGTTGATTCATTAGCTAAGTGGGGTTTTAATAGCATTAGAGTTCCATTACACTACAATTTATTCACATTACCAATTCAAGATGAGCCGAATGCGGGTGAGCAGACGTGGATTGAAGAAGGTTTTACAATTATTGATAATGTTCTTGAATGGGCAAAACCACACAACATGTATGTCATACTTGACCTTCACGCTGCACCTGGTGGACAAGGTAGAAATACTGATATTTCTGATTACGATCCTAGTAAGCCTTCTCTTTGGGAAAGTGAACTTAATAAAAGTAAAACAGTGGCTTTATGGAAAAAAATTGCAGAAAGATATAAGGACAATGAATGGATTGGAGGTTATGATTTATTAAATGAAACAAATTGGGATCTACCTGGCGGAAAGGATTTAAAAGATCTTTTTGTAAGAATTACCAATGCAATTAGAGAGGTTGGCGATGAACATATAATAATCATTGAAGGTAATGATTATGCTAATAATTTTACCGGATTAAGACCACCATGGGATGACAATATGGTTTATAGTTTTCATAAATACTGGAATTCTACTAATGAAGATGATCTTGATTGGATTCTTCCTATGAGAGAACAATACAATGTTCCTTTGTGGATGGGAGAATCTGGTGAAAATTCTAATACATGGTATACCGACGCAGTAACACTTTTCGAAAACAATAATGTAGGTTGGGCCTGGTGGGCCATGAAAAAAATAGGAAGTGTCAATAGTCCGTACAGAATAATTGTAAATGAAGGTTATCAAAAAATTCTTAATTATTGGAAAAATGAAGGTGAAAAACCATCAGAAGATGAAACTTATGATGCTATGATGAAGTTAGCTGATAATGCATTATCTGAAAATTGTATTTACAGAAAAGGTATTTCAGACGCACTTTTAAGGCAACCTCACACTGATGTAACTATTCCATATAAGAAAAGACAACAAATTCCAGGTGTAATTTTTTTATCAGATTATGATCTAGGTAAAAACAATCACGCTTATTATGATAAAGATGTAGCAACTTATCATCAGTCTTCTGGTTCATTTACAGCCTGGAATAGAGGTTGGAAATACAGGAATGATGGTGTCGATATTGAAGACAACTCTGATAATACTAATAGTAACGGCTATCACCTTGGGTTTGTTGAAAAGGGTGAATGGACAAAATATTCTGTTAAAATAAATTCATCAGGAATATATCGTGTTAAAGTTAGACATGCATCTGAAGAATCTGGTGGAGAATTATTTTTATCTCTAAATGATCAAAATGTATCAAAAATATTGACTACAAATTCAACTGGTGGTTGGTTTTCATTTATAAATACTGATATTGAAGGTGTGGTTCTGGAAGAAGGCGAACATTCTTTGAAAGTTCATTTCAATAGTTCTATCCCTGTTAATATAATTAGTATAAATTTTGAAAAAACTGGCGAAATATCTTCAGCTCCATTTACTTCAATTGGTGGGAAAACTGCATCTGATGAAAAATCTTTAGAAATTTTCCTAAATCAGGAAATATTAGCTACATCAGTAGATGCAAGCCTTGAAAATTTTATTTTAAAAGTTAACGGTGAGGAAAGAAATATAAGTTCAATAAACTCTAATAGCTCTAAACCGAAAACAATCATATTAAATCTTGCTGATAACCTTTTATACACTGATGAAATAAAAGTTTCTTATTCGGGTAATATTATTAAATCAAAAAATCAAAAAACTTTAAATTCATTCACTGATCTTGAAATAGTAAATGACTTAGACCCGCGATTTGTAATTCCAGGAAAAGTTGAAGCTGAAGATTATCTAAGAATGTTTGGATTAGGAGTTGAAGATACAAGTGATGATGGTGGAGGTTCAAATATTGGATATACTCATGAGGGTGATTATTCGGATTATAAAATTTTTACAAATTCATCATCTAGCTATACAGTTGACTTTAGAGTAGCATCAGAATCAGATGGCGGAAAAGTTTCACTTGCTTTAGTTGAACAAAATACATCAAGGGAGTTTGTAGTTCTTTCTGAGATTGAAATTCCAGTTACCGGAGGATGGCAAAACTGGACTACAATTACTGCTAATTTAGAAAATAAAATCCCTAAAGGAATTTTCTTATTAAGATTAAAAGTAATAGAAGGTGGTTTTAATATGAATTGGTTAAATTTCAGAGAAATTGATACAGATTTAGATGGAATTAGTGACTCAAACGACAATTGCCCAAATACAGCTGAGGGTGTTAAAGTTGATACAAATGGTTGCCCTATTTTTGAACTACCAATAAATAACTATAGTATTGAAATCTCAAGTACGACTTGTATTGGTAATAATGATGGTGTTATTGATCTAAATATTGAAGACGCTAGCTATGATTATACTATAACTATAACTGGTAAAGATAATTTACGGATTTCGGGAACAAATAAAAATGCTTCTGTTTCTAATTTATCAAAGGGAACATATCAGATATGTTTTAAAGTTGATGGTCAAGAACTTTACGAACAATGTTTTGAAGTGGTTGTTGGTGAACCAAAAGCTTTAACAGTGCTAATTGAAGTTGACAATGATGAGAAAAAAACATCAATTATAATGAATGGTTCAAATGTATATAATGTAACAATAAATGGAAAAACACAAAGAACATCAAACGATAGATTTGAATCAAATCTTATTACTGGACTTAATATAATCAGAGTAGAAACTGATCTTGACTGTCAAGGATATATTGAAAAAGAGATTTTTATTTCTGAGGATATTCACTATTATCCAAATCCAACAGAGAAAAATGTTTATGTTCATGTTGGAGGAAAAGATGATTTAATCAAAGTAATTATTTTTACCGAAAAAGGTAATCTTGTATATAGTGATTATCATAACATTATGGACGATTCTCGAAAGACCCATATTGATTTATCAAATCAAATTCCTGGAAAATACATTGTAATTTTAGAAAGTAAAACAGTTAGAAAAACATTTAAAGTCATTAGAAAATGAAAAGATTAACTTTTTTATTTTTAACAATTTTTATCACCTCTTGTAGTGGCTCTGATTCTGGTGATGATGTAATTGATAATTCTGACACACCCCAATCAAATGCACCAGGTAATGTTACATTAAAATCTCCAGCTAACGGTAAAGTTTGTGAAACAGGTACAAGTATATCTAATTTAAAAAGCACGGTAGATTTTTCTTGGGAGGCATCATCTAACACTGATACATATGATATACAGGTTACAAATATTAATACAGCTTCAGTCATAAATAAGACTGACCTGTCTATAATTAATACAACTATTGAGCTTGAAAAAGGTCAACCTTATATATGGAATGTTATTTCTAAAAGTTCTTCTAGCTCTCAAACCGGAATAAGTCCATCATGGAAGTTTTATTTGGCCGGAACTGGAATTAAAAATTATGCCCCCTTCCCTGCTGATATAAAAAATCCAAAATCAGGTTCAACAGTTCAAAGATCAAGTGAAGGAAAAGTAACTTTTAGTTGGGAAGGATCAGATCCAGATGATAGTGATCAATTAACTTACACACTATACGTTGATAAAGTTGATGGTAAGCAATCTCCACCAAGTGATCAAGTTAATATTTCTGAAAATAATCATGATGTGTCGCTTGATGCTGAGACCTTATATTATTGGAGGGTCAAAACAAGTGATGGAATTAATAGTAGTTTTTCATTAGTTTATACTTTCAGAACTGAATAATATTTAATAATCTTCTACTTTCGCTCCAAGACTAATAATCTAAAATCAATAGATTTATTTCCAACAAATTGAGAGGTTTTTAACTTTAAAACAGAGATTCCCTTTTCAAAATATAAATCACCAAAAGATATTTTTTTAAAGTTTTTTGTATAAGATTCAATTCTTTCAATTCTATCATTATTGATGCCCTCTAGAGATGGATCATGTGAATCAATAATTTTTTTAAAGGTTTTTTTATCCATGAACTCTAAAGACAACTCTGTACCTTCACTACTTTTGGGTAAAGTATAATAAAGATGAACTTTATTAACTCCAGAACTTAATGAATTAATATTCCAAAAAATATAATCTTCATCATTAGTCCAGTTTTCAATAAAGGAACAATTAGCATGAATGGAGCTTCTTTTTAAATCTCCGTTAAATGTAGCATCTCTAGCAGGAAGATGAGTAAATTTAGATTTTTTATAATTAACAGTAAAATCTCTGTTAATTGAATTATCGTATTTTGATAAAACTGTGGACACTAATTCTTCTTTAGATTTTTTTAATTCTTTGTATGTTGAATAATAGTTATTATTAACAGCTTTTGTTTGTGATAAATCATCATTTAAGTCGTACAGACTGTCTTTATGATCTAAAATAAAATTATTATTTCTAACACTAAGTCTACTATTCCAAAAAGAAAATATTTTACGTTTATCATCTTTTAATTTTGGATTGGTTAAATATTTTTTAAAACTATTTCCATCAAAATTAAGTTCATGATCAAAACCTGCTAAGTCAATCAAAGATGGGAATACATCCATTACACTAGTAATTTGTTCTACAACTAATCCTTTTGGTATTTTTTTTGGCCACTGAATGAAGAATGGAACACGAACTCCACCTTCATTGGTGCTTCCTTTCCTTTCTTTCATTTCTAAATTCCATCGATTACCATTAGGGCCGTTGTCACTTAAAAAAATAACAATAGTGTTTTCATATTTTTTACTTTTCTTTAAGCTATTGATTACTCTTCCTACATTGTAATCAATATTTTCAACCATTGCCAATGCTGCCTTAGTTTTTATAATATTTTCATTTTTAGCATATCTACCTTGTAATTTGACTTCTTTTTTTTGAAAAAAAGAGTCAGGAACTTGCATCGGTGAATGAGGAGTATTATATGAAATTAATGCAAAAAAAGGAGAATTAGAATCTTCAATAAATTTTATTGACTTATTTGTAATATCATCTGTTATATAACCCTCTCCTTTGGTAAGTTGACCATTTTTTTCAATAATTGGATCAAAATAGTTTCCCCAATGACCCGATGTAAAGCCATAAAATTCTTTAAATCCTCTATTGTTAGGATGATATGGTGGCTGTGATCCATTATGCCATTTACCAAAAAGTCCTGTCCTATAACTTTTTTCTTTAAAATAGCTAGAGATAAGCTTATGATCGAGATTCATTCTTTCATAGCCTCTTGTTACTCCATTAACTCCGCTTCTAACAAAATATTTTCCTGTTAACAATTCTGCTCTTGTTGGTGAACAAACAGGACTCACATAAAAACGATTAAAACTTACTCCATTTTTTGCAAGATTATCTATGTTTATAGTATTAATATTTGTATTTCCATGAATACTCAAATCTCCCCAACCTTGATCATCAGTTAAAAAAATTATGATATTTGGTTTTTGAAATTGACTGTATTTACATGAAAAAACAGTTGAAAGTAAAACGTAATAAAGTATAATCTTGATTTTCATTGTTTTGTAAATATATAAATCATAATAAATTTATCTTTGCATCTTCGGAATGTGGCGCAGTTTGGTAGCGTACACGCATGGGGTGCGTGGGGTCGCAGGTTCAAATCCTGTCATTCCGACTATTTTATTAAATTTATTAATATGAAAAATATACAAATTATAATTTTTTTAATACTAAGTATCAATATTTCTTGTGCACAGTTTGGTGAAACCTATGTTAGAGATGATGAAACTATCAACACACCTGAAACAATAAATTATGAAATTAAAAATATTTATTCGGATGTTGAAATTCCATGGAGTATTGAGTTTTTAAATAATGAAACAATAATTTATGCAGAAAAAAAAGGTGAAATTTTTATAATAAAAGACGGAAAAAGTTTAAAAGTTGGAAATGTTCCTGAAGTCTACTTAAGGGGACAGGGAGGTCTTTTAGATTTAGAACTTCATCCCAACTTTGCTGAAAATAATTTGATATATATTTCTTACGCATTAGGAAGCAGGGAAGATGGTGGAGGTAATACAGCCGTTTCAAGAGCTCGATTAATTGAAAACAAACTAACTGATTTAGAACTCCTTTACAAAGCAGAAGGAAATTCAACAAGAGGTCAACATTTTGGAACAAGATTACAATTTGATAATGATGGTAAATTATTTTTTGCAATCGGTGACAGAGGAAACAGGAATGAACTTCCTCAAGATTTAAGCTTAGATGGAGGAAAAATTTATAGAATTAATGATGATGGATCTATACCTAATGATAATCCATTTGTGAATGATGAAAATGCTATAAAAGCTATTTATTCATATGGGCATAGAAATCCTCAAGGCATTTTTTTACATCCTAAAACTGGAAAAATATGGACAAATGAACATGGCCCAAAAGGCGGTGATGAAATCAATATAATTAGCAAAGGAAAAAATTATGGTTGGCCAAAAATTACTTATGGAATCAATTATAGTGGAACTACAATAACTGATGAAAAAGAACATCCTGAAATGGAACAACCATTATATTATTGGATTCCATCTATAGCACCAAGTGGATTTGCATATGTAAGCTCTAATAAATATAAAAAATGGAAGGGGAGTTTATTAACTGGTTCGCTTAAATTTAAATACCTAGAAAGACTTGTACTTAATAAAAATAATAAAGTCGTTTATAGAGAAAAAATTGCAGATTCAATCGGAAGAGTAAGAGATGTAAAAGAAAGTCCTGATGGATTTGTTTATTTCTCTGTAGAAAATAAAGGTATATTTAAAATAATACCAAAAGAATGAGGTTTGTTTTTTTTCTACTATTCAGCTGTATTATTTTCTCTCAAGAAAGAGAAGAATCTATTGAGAGAGGAAAATTACTTTATGAAGATCTATGTTTGAGATGTCACTCTCCTGACGGAAAAGGTATAAAAGGAATTTATCCTCCACTTGATAAGTCTGATTTTTTATTTAAACATATTAAAGAAAGTATTATTGCAGTAAAAGAAGGAGGAATTGAGGGGGATATAATCGTAAACGGTAAAAAATATGCAGGATATATGGAAAATATGGGTCTATATTCTGATGAAGTTGCTGATGTAATGAATTATATTTTGAATAGTTGGAATAATAAATATGATAAAATTATAACTGAAAAATATGTTGATGAGTTAATTAATAAAAAATGATAATAATTGGAATAAGTGGAGGGACAGCATCAGGAAAAAGTACATTATCAAAAAAAATAATTCATTTTTTTAGTAAAAAAGACATTAAAATAGATAATTTAGAATTAGACAATTATTATAAAGATTTTAGAAAATTAAATATAAGTCAAAGAAATCATAAGAACTTTGACCATCCAAATAGTATCGATTTTAAATTATTTTATCAACATCTTGTTGAAATAAGCAACGGGAGGTATGTTGATACGCCAACATATTGCTATAAAACACATCTGAGAAAAAAAAAAACTTATCAAATTAGCAAGCCTGATATATTATTAGTTAATGGATTGTTCATATTGTTGAAAAAAAAAATTAGAGATTTTTTCGATTTAACTATATTTTTGGATATTGATAGCGATACTAGACTTAAAAGAAGAATAAAAAGAGATATTGAACAGAGAGGTGGTGACAAAGACTTAATTAAAACTAAGTATAAAAATGTGATAAAACCAATGCATGAAAAGTATGTTGAGCCAAACAAAAAGTTTGCAAATTTGATTTTAAATACTAACACAAACAATAAAAGCATTTATCAAGAAATAGAAATTAAATTGAATAAAATTGATAAAAAAAATAAAAAAATCTAAGTTTTATAAACTGTTTGGAAATATATATCTAGTCATTACTACAGTTTTTTTAATATGGATTTTCTTTTGGGACTCAAATTCGGTAATAGTTAATTTAAAACTTAAAAAAGAAATTAATGAATTAGAAAAAAGAAAAGCTGAATTAGAAAAAAATATAACTATTGATAAAAAAATAATTTCTTCACTTCAAAATTTAGATAGTTTAGAAAGATACGCGAGAGAAAAGCTTTTTATGAAGAAAGAAAATGAGGAGATTTATATTATAGAATTTTTAGAAAAGTAATGGGTAAAATAATTTCAATTTCCAATCAAAAAGGAGGTGTTGGTAAAACAACTACGTCTGTTAGTTTAGCTGCTTCACTCGGAATTTTAGAAAAAAAGGTTTTATTGATAGATGCTGATCCACAAGGAAATACATCCTCAGGCATTGGTATTAATTCAGAAGATTTTAACTTATCAATATATGATGTATTATTAAAAAAATGTAAAGCTAAGGACGCAGTAATAAAAACTAATAGTCCAAATTTAGATTTAATTCCAGCAAATATTGATTTGGTTGCAATTGAAATTGAATTAGTTGATATTCCAAAAAGAGAATATGTATTTAAAAGTGTTTTTTCAGAAATTATAGATGATTATGATTTTTTAATTATTGATTGTCCACCATCTTTAGGACTTATCACTTTAAATGCTTTAACAGCTTCTAACTCAGTAATAATTCCAATACAATGCGAATACTATGCTCTCGAAGGGCTAGGTAAGCTTCTCAATACTATTAAAGGTGTTCAAAATGTACATAATAATATTTTAGAAATAGAAGGAATATTACTTACCATGTTTGACTCAAGATTAAGATTATCTAAACAAGTAAAAGAAGATGTAAAAAAGCATTTTGGAAATATGGTTTTTAACACAATAATTCCTAGAAATGTTAGCTTAGGTGAAGCTCCAAGTCATGGTGAAAGTATAATTGTTTATAATGCGACCAGTAAAGGGTCGAAAAGTTATATTAAATTTGCTCAAGAAATTATAAATTTAAATTAATTTGGCAAAAGCGTATAAAAAAAGGGTTTTAGGACGTGGGTTATCAGCAATCTTAAATGAGGATGATAATAACAGGTTTAGAGAAAACGTTAATTCTAAAATTAACGAAATTAATATTAATGATATTAGTCTTAATCCTGATCAACCAAGGACGAATTTTAATGAAAATTCACTTGAACAATTAACTTCATCAATTAATGAGTTAGGTCTAATCCAACCAATAACTGTAAAAGAAAAAGATGGAAAATATATCCTAATATCTGGTGAAAGAAGATTAAGAGCATTTAAGAAATTAAATTTAGATTCTATTCCAGCATACATACGAAAAGCTAATGATCAATCATCTTTAGAAATGGCACTAGTTGAAAACATTCAAAGAAGAGATTTAGATGCAATAGAAATTGCAATTTCATACAAAAGACTTATCGAAGAATTAAAACTTTCTCATGATGAAATGAGTAAAAAGTTAGGAAAAGATAGATCAACAATTACAAATTACATTAGATTGTTAAAGCTTGATCCCATAATCCAAAGCGGTATTAGAGATAAATTTATTAGTATGGGGCATGGAAGAGCTCTTATAAATATAGAAAGCCATGAAAAACAATTATTTATTTATGAGCAAATATTAAAGAATAATCTATCAGTCAGACAAACTGAATTAAAAGTAAGAGAATTAGATAAACCTAAATCTGTAATTAAAAATTTAGAAATAGATAAATCAATTACTGATCAAATCATAAAAGCTGAATCTAAAATTGAGTCTATTATTAATTTTAAAAAAAATAAAAATAAATTTGTTCTAAATTTTATTTTTAAATCTAAAAAAGAATTAATAAGAATTTTAAAAAAATTAAATGATTAGAAAATTGAGTTTGTTTTTTTTATTACTTCTATTGTCAAATTTTACAAAATCTCAGGAAATAGTTGAAAGGTATAATAGAAATATATTGAGACCTTCAAAAGCTGCTTTTTATTCTGCTGTAATTCCAGGACTAGGTCAGATATATAACGATAAAATATGGAAATTACCTATAGTATACACAGCCCTGGGAGTTTCCGCATATTCCTTTGATTTCAATAAAAAAAAATACTGGAGTTATAGAAATGCTTATAAAAGAAGAAAAGCTGGATTTTCTGATGATGAATTTCAGGGAATCATAATTAATGATGATAGGTTATTAGATGGGCAAAATTTTCATAGAAGATATAAAGATTTGTCCATGGTTTTTCTTGTTGGTTTTTATTTTTTGAATATTTTAGATGCAAACATTGATGCACATCTTTTGGATTATAATGTGGATGAAAATTTATCTTTTGGACCATACCAAGAGAATACTGAAAATTTTTATACCTCATCATTAGGAATGAAAATTAAATTAAAATTTTAATGAATATAGCAATAATTGGATATGGTCAGATGGGTAAAGAAATTGAAAAAATTTCAATTTCCAGAGATCATGTGATTGGAAAGATAATTGATCTTAATACCCAAAACAAAGACTTAAGTGATTGTGACGTTGCAATTTTATTTACTACTCCTGACAGTGCAATCCAAAATATAAAACTATGTTTAGATTACAAAGTACCTGTCGTATGTGGAACAACTGGTTGGCTTGAAAAATATGATTATATAACTGATTATTGCAAAAGAAAAGATGCAACTTTTTTATTTTCACCAAATTTTAGTATTGGTGTAAACCTTTTTTTTAAACTCAATAGTTTTTTTGCTGAGAAGATGTCTAAATCTAAAAAATTTAATGTCTCAGTTCATGAAAAACATCATTTAAAAAAAATTGATAACCCTAGTGGAACTGCTATTAAAATTGCGGAAGATATTTTATCAAACTATTCATTTTCTGGATGGAGTTTGAAAGATGAAAAAAATATGTTGAAAATATATTCAGATAGAGTTGGTAATGAAAAGGGGTTTCATGAAGTTTTATATGAATCAGAACATGATTCGATTTCTATATCACATAATGCTAAATCAAGAAAAGGTTTTGCTTTAGGGGCTGTCTTATGTGCCGAATGGATTTTTGACAAAAAGGGTGTTTTTACCATGGATGATTTTTTAAATAACATTAATTTCTAAAAATGGGATGGGCTGAATGGTTTTATTTTTTTTTAATAGTTCAAGTAATTCATGGATTAGGTACATGGAAACTGTATAAATCTGCCAGCTTTAATCCTTTCTTAAGTTTCATACCAATTTATAATGGTATAATATTATTAAAAATAATTAATAAACCTTGGTGGTGGTTAATTCTTCTTTTTATACCAATAGTTAATTTATTAATTTTTCCTGTTATTTGGGTTGGAACAATCAAAAGTTTTGGAAAAAAATCTTTACTAGATATTTTTTTAGTTATACTGACTCTAGGCTTTTATATCTATACCATAAATTATTCAAATAATATTAATTATGTTGACAATGAAAATTTAAATAAATCATCTGGACTTGAAGAGTGGATAAGTTCAATAATATTTGCAATAACACTAGCAACTATTGTTCACACATATTTCATTCAACCATTTATTATTCCAACTGGCTCATTGGAAAGAACTCTTTTAGTTGGTGATTTTTTATTCGTTAGTAAGTATCACTATGGAGCAAGAGTCCCTAAAACTGTTGTCGCCTTTCCAATGGTACATGACACTATTGTAGGGACAGGAATAAGATCCTACCTAAATAAACCTCAACTACCTTATTTAAGGCTACCAAAACTTCAATCAATTAAAAGAAATGAGATTGTAACTTTTAACTGGCCTGCTGATACAGTTCGACAATTTTTTGTAAAAGAAAAGGGTGTTAAAAAACCACTTGATAAAAAATCAAACTATGTAAAAAGATGTGTTGCAATCCCAGGTGACACTTTGGAAATAATTAATGGATTAGTACATATTAACGGAAAGATTAGTAAATTTCCAAGCAGGGCAAAACCTATTTACAATTATACATCATACTCTAGTAATGGAATTTCAAGTCAAAAATTATCAAAACTAAATATCTCAGATTTTCAAAGAAAGTTTGTTATAAGTAGAAATAAAAGTTCTTTTGATTTTTTAAGACCTTATATTTTAGGCTTGATTGATCAAAATAATGAAAGTTTTACAGTTATTACGGGTTCCAAAGGAATACCAAGAAAAATAATTGTTGAAAATAGACTTTCACTTAAAGAAATTACAGAAAAAATCAAA